>TARA_R110001583_G_scaffold12670_4_pt1 | contig 37433 bp, 48 predicted proteins | sample TARA_R110001583 | Tara Oceans TARA_R110001583 (sample SAMEA4398432) | marine metagenome | biome: Polar Biome; feature: [MES] marine water layer (ENVO:01000295) within the mesopelagic zone...; material: water (ENVO:00002006), including particulate matter (ENVO:01000060) such as...... | reverse complement strand
GCTATGGTCTGGTGCATGACGGGCGTCATTTCCATATCGGTACGCAGCCTGAGCAGCCGGAAGTTGAGGCTAAACCGTATAACCCTTCAGACTCGGCTGTGGATGCTGATTATTGGGATCCTACCAAAGCTGGGGGCTATGGTAAACTTCTTGCTGACAATGGGTTTACTAGAGATGATATTGCTGTTGATGAAAACGGGCAATATACTATAGGTGGTCAAACCGAAATTATGGCTACTGGAGCTTGGAGGATGGCAAACATGGGGATGCCAGTCAAGGAAGGTGTTAACTATGGTGCGGGAAGTACATTGCTAGTTAATGATATGATCGGTGAAGGCTCATACACATCAGCCACCTCGTCAGATGGCAAGGGAATGTTAGCCGTGTGGAATAAAGAGGAGAAACTCAAGAAAGTTATATCAAAGCAACAACAGAAACACGACGAGGACCCTACTAAAGCCAAGCAGCAAGATATTAATAGCTATTGGGAGGAAAGCGAATTCAATAAAACTGATTACAATATATACGAAAATGGTGATATCGCTTATAATGGCCAAATTGTTGCAGGGCCTAACGGAGATGTATATTCAAAGGAGCATAAGGAATCAATTAAGGTTATAAATAGTCAGGTTGAAGTAGACGAAGCAAACTTAATTAAAGATAAAGTATTAGGCAGAAAAAAAATGCCTAAGATTACTAAGGAATTAATTGATAAAGACGACTCCGATGCTATAGATGATTTAAACACATCATGGTCACAATATGGATTTACTTTCAGAAATCCATCATATACTTCAGAAACTATAGAGGTTACATCTAATGTTGATCTTGATGGTGATGGAGTAAAAGACAAAAAAACATTCGCTTTTGAATATCACAATAAGGATGCACATGAGCAAATGGATAAGTGGATGCGTGACCGTGCTGTAGACGCTGGCTCAATGCTTGACGCACACCTTGAAAGTGTTGGTATTACAAAGGACGAGAGAGATGGGTTTAATGCTAACAATACCGAAACATACAACAGGTCTATAGCTCCTGTAACAGGAGAAGACGGAAGTCAAGTTGATCCCCCTCAGGTTGGTAGCTGGCAGTATGAAAATGAATTCCTGCCTCGCCTTAGAGTGAATGGCATGGACACGCAGTTTGAAACAGCTATGAGAATGGTTGCTGAAGAAAACTTTGTAAATAATCTAAAACACGAAGACGGTACCCCTTATACGGAGGAGGAGAAGCAAAATTACAAAATAACCAAACAAGATAGAGACTTCTTAGCATACCCAAGTGTTGATGATCCTAGAGTAAAGGAGCTTACTATCGGGCTGATGAACAATAGCTCTGAAGCTGGCTCAATGAGAGAGCGTATAGCCGAAAGTATTGAGAACATGGATGGCGGTTGGTTTGCTATGTCTGATCCACAAAAACTACTAGAAGAAAGGGCAAAGGAAAGATATCATGAATTAAAAGATGATCAAAAGCAAACTCTACAACAAGCCAAGCAGGTTAATGATAGGTATACTGCTAATCTAACACAACTTAAAGAGGTTACTAGTCAACTTAATGACTTTGACTTTAAGGGTAAGATGGATAAACTTAAGGGCGATGGTTTTAAATCACAAGAAGAAGCAGACGCAGCCCAGGCTAAAGCCGATGCCTTCCACGCAGAATATAAAGATTTATATAGCAAATACGAAGACTTAAGTAATAACCACAAAACTCTATTTAATCTAAGTAACGAGCTAGGAACAGAGATACAGGAGCTTGGATTAAACGCGTCTGATTTAGACATATATAGAGAGTTTGTGGGGGATAACCATCAGTTAGGCACCCAAATGGGCCTAGCTTTAGGTAACGCAGCTATAGATTTAGTTCAAGGTGTAGTGGGTGCGGTGGAAATGGTTTACGACGCTGCGGATGAAGGCGTAAATTATCTAGCTGAAACTATCTCTGGTGACCCTGTAACTCAGGCATACCTTAGAACTGTAGGGAAATTAGGTTTCAATATGATTCCAGGTAGTGGGGGTTTTAATAGACTTTCTACCGCGTCGGAAGGAGAGAAACTCAGCCTGTTAGATAAGCTCAATGCAGCTATAGATGGAAGACAAGCTCAATGGTCAGAGGGAGTACAAGGGCCTCAAGAATTTGGTAGTATAAACAGCGCAGCTGATTTTGGTGAATGGTTTGGTGTTATGCTTGCTGGGCAAGTGCCTAATTTAGCTCTCATGGCCTCAACAGGTGGTGCATCACTGTACGTAATGGGTGCTAGCTCTGCTGGCGCAAAGTACGGTAGATTAAAAGAGCAAGATAAGCTATACCGAGAGTCAGGTGGGTTATATGGAATATCGCATTCTTTTCCGGAGATGTTTATCAATGCTAGTTTAACTGGAGTTGCTGAGGCGTTATCTGAGAAGATAACTCTTGGGCAAATGGGTGCTGCAAAGAAAACATTTCTGGAGATCTTTGAAGACGTAGGTGTAAGAGGTGGTGTTAGACAGTATATATCAAAGGTCATGTTTGATCCTAAAAACCTAAGGGCATTTGGTAAAGACTTACTGGAAGAGGGTGGATCTGAGGCGGTCGCCACTATAGCTGAAAACTTCTTGGATATTTCTTCTGGAGATACAAGTGTAGGTTTATTCGACGGCGTACCAGAGTCATTTGCTAGTGGCGTGGCAATTAGTGGTAGCATGAAGTCACCGCAACTATTTAAACATGCTGTGTCTGCTTTCCGCTCTAGAGATGCTTTATCTGTTAGAGATGTAAACTTCGCTAAAATAGAGAAATTACAAGACCAATTACTTGATCCTAATATAACAAAAGAGGTTGAAAGTCGCTTAACAGATCAGATTGCTGAGCTCGTACTAGAGACAACTGAAATATTAGAGACAGATATTAAGAGAATTGATCTACTTACTAATGACGATAAGAAAAATCTATTTACTGTAGAGTCTGACAACAGAAAGCTAACAAAGGCATTCCGCGAAGTAGAGGCTGATGAATCGTTAAGTGAAGATGAAAAACAACTTCAATACAACGCTATAAACGAGAAATATGCTAAGAACCAAGCTGTTAAACAGGAGATACTAGATAAATGGCCTCCTAATGTAGCTAATGAGTCATACGCTAAAGATGTTGAGGGTGCAAAAACCTACGCAAAAGCGATTGAAAAAGCTTCAGATGGAAAAGTTAAAGTTAATATCACTGAGGGTACTTCTGATGATTTCGATAAGTTTCTAGACACAACAGCTCGTAGAAAAGAATGGAGAGAAAGCGCTAAAAAAGAGATTGATAGACTAGATGCTATCACTACAAGCGAGGAATCTACACCAGCTGAAAAAGCCGCCGCTGAAGAAGCTGCCAATAAGCTTTCAGATCTGCTATCTAATCAACCTAGTGAGAAGTTTGAGTTCGGAGTGCATGTACCTATATTTGGTAAAGACGGTAAGGTTACGGGGCATGAAGTATTCATTAACTCTGAGACAACAAATGCGAATGGAGTATACACAACCGCAGCGCATGAGTTTGTACATACTGTTCTATATAACACTATTAAGAACGATTCAACGGTTAGTAATGCACTAAGTGAAGCTTTAATGAGCGAAGTTGAGGCGTCAGGGGTAAAGTTTGACAGAGCTGCGTTTAACGAACGCATAGGACAATATCCACCAGGAAAGCAGGGTGAGGAGACGTTAACTATATTAACAGAAATGCTGCTTGATAATGAGTTAAATTTTAATGACGGGTTCTGGGTTAAACTAGGTGACATAATTAGGCAGGCAATAACTAGAGCTGGTTTAGGAGGAAACGTAAAGTTTGACAGCGGAACCGACGTTAAAAACTTCCTAAAAGACTACGCTAAGTCAATTGATAAAAACTACGCCGATAGACGTATTGTTAAAATGGCTGTTGAGGGAGCCAAAGGTAAGTTACTTGACAAAAAAGGTGATAAAAGTAAAAAAAGTGTTGCACCTGACTACATTAATAACAAGATTAATGAAGCTAACTTTTCTAAGACTGTTAAAAACGCCTTAGATTCAGATCCAGATCTTGCATCGGAGTTTGATAAATACCTAATAAAGCGAGATGGTAGTAGGATAACAACTAAAGACGAGTTTGTACAAAACCCAAGGGAGTTTGGTCAGGCATATAGTGCTATTATGGAAGGTAGGGCTTTAGATGGTACAATACACTCAACAGCAATACAGTTGAAGCTAGAACTTGATGGAGCAGCTAAGAGGGAGTTTACTAGGAAAGTTAAGGAGAATTTAGCTATGAGATTTGTAGCAAATTTTGATCCAGCAAAAAACGAAAGTATATTTGGTTGGTTAGCTGGAAAGAATGGTGTTGTACAGTATGCTATACAAGATGTCAAAAAAGAGTTTGCTACAACGGTGCCCACTGATTCTATTGATAATCAAATGGGGGATGGAGAAGGTACATTTGCTGAAAATCTAGTTGGAGAGGATAGTGAAGGTCTTATATCGACTGGACGTCCTGAGAGAGACGAGATTAGTTCTGATGAACTTACTAAGGTGCAAGATGATTTAGAGTTTACTAGTGAAACACAAAATGAGATATCAGAGACTATTAAGAGCTCTGATATTGATATAAGTTTAGTAGAAGGGTTTAAGGGCACTAAAACTGAGGTTATGGGTGTTGCAAAGGTTGACAACGGAAAAGGTGGGCTAAAGACACCTTCAAAAGTAAAAGATGTTGAGTTTACAGGTAAGGCAAGTGGAGTATTAAAAACTGTTGCTGAATGGTTTGGGATTGTAGCTGAGAAGATACCTACTGGTCAAACGCTTAGTCAAGGTGAAAGAGGCGCTGTACTAGATAGATTAGTGGCAAATGCCCCAGCAATACTTAAGAATCTACCAGAGCAGCATAATAGGAACGGTAAAGCTACTGGCGTTCAAAAAGTGTTGCTTGAATCTGAGCTATATGAAGAGGGTTATAGAGGTGCTACTAAAGAAGCTACAGCCGCAGGTGATGTAGGTATGGATTCTCAAGGTTTAAAAATATATAGACATGCAAACAACCTTGACGAGGTTAAACTTATGCGAGTTCTTGGTGTTGATGGCAAGATGGTTGATAAAAAGTTTGTTGAGATAGAAAGATACGATACGTCTACAACTAAGTATGACTCAATATTAAAAGCTATGGTATCTCAAGTTGCTACCCTAGCTGCTAACCAAGAGCTAAGAACACAGGCTATAGAAAATGGGTCTCACCCAATGAATATTATATCGGAATTTGGAGATGGTAAGAATCAACTATCATTCTCTAAATCACCTAAAAATACCGTTGGTGACGGTAAAGGTAAATACACTGGTAGCGTTGACTTAAACGTAGTCATCGATAAAATGGAGGGAAACCCTAATTTAAAACTTAATCCTAGCCTAGCTGTTAAGCTTTTATCAGAGAACAATAACATACCTATCGGTGAATTTGGTAATGCTGTAGAGTTTATCAAAGCTCGTTTAAATGGAGCTGTTCCATTAAACTTGTTACCACTAGTTACTGATGTGGCTTTAGAGTCTTTAGAAGTTAAGCCAGTTGATGCGCCAGTTGAAACAGTTAATTACAAGAACGAAGGTGATCGAGTTGTATATGATTTCTTTGATAATGGTAACACATATAAAATAAGATATCATAGTAGTGGTCCTAGCAAATACACCATGAAGAACATGACTTCAGGGAACGATGTGCCTCCAAATAGTGCCACGTTTAAGAGAGCTAGATATATGATGATCTTAACAGAGCAGGGTCAACTAGCTGCCTCGAAATACGATAGATACGGAGACATAGCTGGGTATCGCTCACAGACAACGACAGAGGGTACACCACCACTTGCAGCATCAGGATTACCAGCAACAACAACTATTAAAGCAGTAGGTAGAGATGAAGCTAATTTAAAGCGCGCAGCGGATATTCAGAAAAACTTTGAAGATAGCAAGAATGCTAATGTATCTACTGATCAAGCTAATTCCAGTATTGATACAGCTGCTGATGGGAGCAACATGGATGGCTTTAAGGATATAAACTTCTCAAAGAAGCATAGGGATTCATATGTGGACCGACTAATCTCTAGAAGATATGACATGGACAAAAACCTTGCAAATGGTTTAGTAGATGCTGTGTTCAACTTTTTAGATTCTGCAAACATACCGGACAATAAAAAGAGTAAATTTGAAAAACTTGCCTTCCATTACACACTAAATGGCAACTTAAACCTACCGCAAGATGGAGAAAAGCTTATTGAAGTGGAAAGATTGTCTACGGCAAAGAAAATAGATCCATTTTCTGTCAAGAACCCTAATGAAATAACGGAGCGTTTTGCTGGTAAAACTAAAGAGCAAAGAGTAAACCCAGACTCAGTACCTGAGTTTAGTAATAAAAGAACTTTGGCAAATGGCGTAACTACATACACTGTTGACAACAGTAAAATGGGGCAAGCTGCCACGCGTAGAATAGTAAACTCCCATTATGGACCAAAATCTAATCCATGGTGTATAACCCAAATGGATACTGAAACAGGTGAATTAACTGACGATAGTTGGGAAGCATGGTCGAAAAGCTATGGAGGAAAAGCTATAGCCTTTAAAGATGGCAAATTAGTATCTTTTGGAGTTATTGCTCCTGTGGGTGAAGCTCTTACAGATCAAATTGATTCTGAAAATGTAGATCAAAATAAGATGACGTGGTTTGACAGAACAGATTTATCTGCACCAATAGGTGAGATGCCTGGGAACACACGTGTAGATGAAAATGGCATAAAGTTATTTGGTACGTTTAATATAAAAAACGGTGAGGTAACAAAAACCATAATGTATGGAGAGCGCGGTAATCAACAAGATGGTAAGTATGAATATTTCAGAGGGACTAATTTGTCAGTTCCTTATATATCAAGCAACCATAAAGATGGTAAGTTAAATGGAGAAAAAGTTGTAACCTCACCCAAGGGGTCAACTACTACAAGTAACTATGTTAATGGATTCCGTATAGGTCCTGAAACATTTGTTACAAAGAAAAAAGGTCAAAAGGATGAGATATCTATAATAAATCACTCTTGGATTGGTGGAAAGGTTGGGGAGAACGGAGCGAGTATTGAAGTTAATGATGGGACTGCAACCTCTATTACGGGGGAAAGAGTAGCTACCACCCGTTTTGAATACCAATCTTACAAAAATGGTGTGAAACATGGTCTAAGATTAAGGAACGCTTATAACGTTAGAGGGCCTGGCCCAGCTGATGGGACAAATCGATTTCCTGCAGTTATGCCTCCACCGGTAAAAATAATGGCAGAAAACTGGAATAACGGGGAAACAGACCAAAGGTACCAAGCTACTCGAGACGAGTGGCAGAATATGACTAATAATGCAAGTAACCTAACAGTTGCAGAGTCTGAGGCACGCGCTCAGGAGTATGCATCGCTAGGGTTGGTGTATAACTATGCAACGGATGGAGGTGTGTTTCAACCTCAAATTATTGAAGGAATAATAAACTCAATACAAACAGAAGCTGAAAATAGAAACAAAAGTGGTTTACCTTTTGATCCAAATTTCTCTAAGAGAACTGCGGATGCTAAAAATTCTTTCAAAAAAAGAGGTCCAGAGAAGCTAAGTAGAGTAATAAGTGAGTCTGTCGGGGCTACTGTTACTGATGCAACTGTAGATATAGATACAGCTTTAAGTGGTTTAAACCCAGACGGGTATTTAGATATAAGCTTTTCAAAAAAGCATAGAGACCAATACGAGAAACAATTAGCTAAAAAGAGAGGTAATTTAAAAAGCGGTGATATTAAAGGAGCGGTTGATTCTATATTTAACTGGGTAGATAGCGCTAATATACCTGAAAATAAAAAAAGTAAATTTGAGAAAGTAGCTTTACACTACTTGGTTAATGGTAATTTAATATTACCTCAAGATGGTGGATTGTTAATTGAAGCTGAGAGGATTGCTGAGCAGCATGGTTTAGATATGTTTGCTTCCCGAAGTTTTAATGAAATAATTGAGAACTACGTTGATAAGTCTAAAGGGAAGATGTTAGATCCAGATAGCTTCCTTGAGTCTGGAGTGTTTCATAGTAAGAAAACTCTTGCTGGAGGAGTCACTGTTTATAAGATACAAGACTCAGCTGAAGATATAGATGAAACAGCAGGAAACATGGCGGCTGATATACCTAAGGGCCAAAGAGCTATACGCGACATTGTAGATTCGCATTGGGGACTTAAATCAAATCCATGGTGCGTAGTACAAGTAAATACACTTACTGGTAAATTAACACCTGAATCAACCAGGCAGTGGGGAGACTACAATAACGGTAAATCAGTGGCATTTAAAGACGGTAAATTAATATCTCTAGGAACTAACCCTGGCAAGAACGGGAGTCAGTGGTGGGCTAGAAATAATGAAGCGGCAATGAATGGTGAAATTACCGGTTACACTAATAAACTAAAAAACGGCATCACTGTTTATGGCAGTTACAATGAAAAAACAGGCAAGCCTAACAAAGCTGTGTTATATGGCACTAAAGGTAACAAGCAAAGTGGCGCGTTTGAAAGGTGGGATCATCCAGATGTTGGTGAAAAAGGCCCTGGTAATTTAGTAAAAGCAGAGGTGTCGGAATATAAGAATGGTAAAAGGAACGGTAAGACAACACTGTTTAACACAGATCAATCTATACGTCGAGAAGTAAACTATACCGCAGGCGTTAAGATAGGTACAGAAACTTCATTCGGCAATAACACGACCAGCGAAGTTGAATACTCATGGGTAGGTAGTAAAGTTGGGGAAACTGGGGCTCAAGTTTCAAAAAGTAGCAAAAATGGAAAAACTGAGTGGAATGTAACCAATTACAAGGAAGGGGTTAAGCACGGTATAGAAATATCTAATAGTGGTGGTTCGGATGGAGGTATTGTAGCTATTCAAGAGTGGAAAAATGGTGAGCTAGACACGGAGCGTGGAATGATGTCTGAAGCCGCTTTATATGCGGATACAGTTTTAGATATATACTCACGTAAAAGAGTTGAAGACGAAGCTGCAAAAGCAGGGATTAAACCTAGCGATCTTGATTATGGAGCCAGTAACATCGTAGATGATTTTGGTGACACATGGGATATGCGTGAGGATTTTAATTTCGCAAGAAAAAAACCTAAAAAAGATAAAAAGAAAGGTAAAAACAAAAGAAAGGAAATTACAGAAAGAGAGCTAAAGGATGCTTTAACTAAACTTGATGGAAAATTAGTTGCAACAAGAGTGGGAGCAAATGGCGAGATGGTGGTTGATATAAAAATGAGAGATGGAACCACTAAGACGTTGACTAAAAAAGAAATGGCACCCGTTACAGAGAGTACTGATGTAGACGTAAAAGCGGATAAAGGTAAAAAGAATAAAAAAGGTGAACGAATTCCAACAAAAATAAGGAAAAAAGAAGATATAGACCTTAACTCAATGATCGAGTATACATCTGGTGTTAGAAGCGGTAGGAAATTTGATAACGCAGAGGGTAGGCGCGCTGGTGAAGGTAAGGGAAGATGGAAGTTTTTTATACCACCGGGTGCAGATGATTTCGCAGGTCTTATGTATGCTTTTCTAGGTAAAGGTGAACAGGGTGAAGCACACCATCAGTGGTTTAAAGAAAACCTATTTGATCCATTCTCTAAAGGTATTAGAAATCTAAATAGAGTTAAGCTACTAGTTGCTAATGGCATGAAGGAACTTAACAGGCAGTTTCCAGAAGTCTCCCAAGGAGGTGTAAAGCGTAGGTCAAAACTTAAAACAAAAATAAAAGATTCTGACTTCACATACTCAGACGCTATACGTGTTCACAATTGGGTTAAAGCTGGGCACAAGGTACCTGGCATGTCACCAACACAGGTGAATAAATTAGTTAATATTGTATCTACAGATGCTTCACTAAGAGGCTATGCTAATGGTGTTTATAATATAAACAACATGGCTGGAGGAGTTGCAAAGCCAGGTGAAAATTGGTTTGGTGGATCGATGCAGTCAGACACTAATTCCTCGCTAAAGCTTGCGCGTAAAATACATCTTGCAGAGTGGACAGATAAGAAAAACATAATATTCTCTAAAGAGAACATGAACAAAGTAGAGGCTGTGCATGGCACTAGGTTTAGAGACGCTTTAGAAGGTGTTATGTGGCGTATGGAGAATGGTGGCAACAAGCCAAGTAAGGCAGACAGAGAAATGAGTGCATTTAACCTTTGGATGTTTGGATCCATTGGCACAACAATGTTTATGAACTCTAGATCAGCTTTACTACAAACCTTATCGACAGTTAATTTCCTTAACTGGAAAGATAACAATTTAGTCAAAGCCGCCGCTGCTTTTGCTAACCAACCGCAGTATTGGAAAGATTTTGCTTTAATATTTAACTCTCCTTTTGCAAAACTAAGGAGATCTGGAATCCAAACAGACATTAATGCAGCAGAAATAATGAACGCTGTTTCTGGTTCTAAAAACAAAGTAAAAGCTGCTATAGGGTGGTTGTTAAAAGCTGGATTTACACCAACTCAAATAATGGATAGTTTCGCTATTGCTGCTGGTGGCTCAACCATGTACAGAAATAGAGTTAAAACCTACTTGAAAGAAGGTATGACTCAGGCAGAGGCTGAGAAAGAAGCTTTTGAAAACATGATGGAGATTGCTGAAGAAACTCAGCAGTCTACTAGAGAAGACCGTGTGTCAGAACAACAAGCAAGTGGACTTGGTAAATATGTACTTGCTTTTCAAAACGTAACTATGCAGTACGCAAGGTTAATAAAAAAGGCATCACTAGATCTTGTGAATGGAAGAGGCGATGTTAAGTCTAACATATCAAAAATAGTGTACTACGGAGCTGTTCAAAATATAATATTCTATGGTTTACAGCAGGCGGTGTTTACTTCGTTCTTTGATGATGAGGAAGAAGATAAAAAAACACAGCGAAAAAAGTTTAACTTAGTTAATGGTATGCTTAACAGTCTTTTAAAAGGCGCAGGAATCCCAGGTGCTGTTGTTGCTACTTTGAAAGATATTGTATTAAGTTATAATTACGAAACTTCAAAACTAGATGATGGCGAATATTATACACAACCTGAGTATGCTGAAACTATATTAAAAGCACTAGACGTAGCTCCACCCCTTGGTATTAAATTTAGGAATTTATATAGAGCTGCATACTCTAATAAGTTCGATAAAGGAATCACTGATTACATGGATAAAACAGATAGCTCTAATCCTATGTGGAGTCAGATGTTTGCCACTATTGAAGGAATTACAAACTTACCGGCAAATAGACTATATAATAAGATTGAAAATATCAAAGAAGTGTTCAATGATGAAAACGAACTATGGCAAAGAATTGCAATGTTTCTAGGATGGAGTAGATGGACATTCTCGAAAGACAAAGAAGTCGAAAAAGCTAGGGCTGAAATGAAAAGGGAAAAAGCCGATACTGCTGAAGCGGAGAAAGATATGGAAAAAGTTGCTAAAGATGTTGAGCAACAAGCAGAGGTTGAGGCTGAAGCAGAAGGGTTTTTATTAGATCAACAAGAGGAAAGAGAAGAAGGTAAGAAAGGTGTTAAATGTGCCGCTGTTAGCGTATCTGGGAAAAGATGCAGTAAGAAAGCTCTTGATGGGCAGAACTACTGCACTATACATGAAAGTGCAGAGCAAAACGAAAGCGGTGAAAAAACTCAGTGTTCGCACGTTAAGCCTGATGGTAAAAGGTGTAAAATAAAAACAAATAATAAATCTGGAAAATGCTACTATCACGATTAATATTACTAACTACATTGGCTCTGACCTGCAGGGTGGGTTTTGGGCAAGGTTTAGCTAAAGCGTTTAAGTTTTCTACGTTCTATACTGCTGTCAACGGAGGTAATTCAGTTGCTGATCAAACGGTATGGTCTGTAGGTAATGGCCTAAGCTCTACCAACATAGAGACTCCTTATGATTACAGTCTCACAATGGGTGTTCGCAAGATCGCTAGGTTTGGATATGAGAATAGAGCTCAAACTTTTTACGATGGAACCGAAACCTCTTGGTCTGATGGTGCTAACGTAGGTAAGCGTAATGGCTTAGAGTTTCTAGCTGAGGTTAAATACAAGAGGCAGATGGGTCAAGAGTTTTTAGATCAAAACCATTTCCTAAGATACGTAGGGGATAAGTATATTGTTAAAGGAGAGTTTCTACAAGACGGCTTCGCAGATATATCTTATTTTGAAGTTTCACAGAGATACAGACACAAAATAGGTGAGAAGTTTTCTTTTAATATAGGTATAGCTCAAAGAGCTTCTGAACCGTATGGTTACAACCCACTAGCTGAATGGTCATTAAATAATAATGACATACACTATACATACTTAGCTTTACAAGAGGGTTACACCGTGGATGTGCCTAATAATGAATACTTTTCTCCTGATGGAGAAAGTGTAGCTACAAGCACGGAGGTATGGGAAGCGGTTGTTATACCTGAAGTTATATCTGACTACGTAGACAGAAAGAGATCAGGGTTAGATAAGTTAATACAGCACTCTGTTATAGCTGGGTTTGATTACTACCACTACACAGACGACTTCTGGTTACACGCATGGGGTAACGTTATGCCGTACCATTTAGACAGCGGAAATGAATTTATGTATCACAACTCTGTAGGTGGGCAATGGCTTGATTATTCAGGCGGGGCAATACTTGGGTACAGGTACAATAAGCACTTGGGATTATTCTTAGAAGGTAAGTATAATAAGTACTGGAATAGAGAGTGGTACAACTTTAAGTGTGGTGTAAATTATGTAATCTTTTAATCATGGCTTATAATCAAAAAAATAATCCTTTTCCTGTAACCAGCTGCGGCAGGCGTAGGGCAGGTGGAATAGGTAGCGCTTTTAAAAGAACAAAGCCTTATACGGCGGGGATGAGCGCTGCGGAAAGAAAAACTTACAACAATGAAACAGGTGGAAACGTCCAGCCACCACAGCCAGGAGGTGGACCTCGTAAGAAATCGTACTGTGCTAGATCGGCTGGTATTAAAAAATGTAAAGATCCAGATAAAAATGGTGACTGCCCTAACGATATAGCTAGAAGAAAATGGAAATGTTAAAACAATAATCATGGCGTTTAAAATGAAGTACAAAAACCTCAAAGGTATTGTTGGGGAGTTACGAAGTGCAGTTAAAGCACATGGTAAACAAGCCGACACCATTGAGAAGCATATTGATGATATGGAAGATAGTCCTATGAAAAAAGCTGGGCTGTGGGCTAATATACACGCTAAAAGAAAAAGAATCAAAGCTGGCTCAGGGGAATCGATGAGAAAACCTGGTAGTGCTGGAGCTCCTTCAGCGAAAGACTTAAAAGACTCTCAAACATAATATAATGGCAAAACAAATAGGTGAGGATACTAAAGTAACATTAGACCTCAAGACGATTGGTATAGCGGCTGCTGGGTTAGCTGCTTTAATAGGGATGTGGTTTGCGTTGCAAGCTGATATAGCTTTGGCTAAGGAATTACCCGAGCCTACACCACCAGAGATTTCGCGCATGGAGTTTGACATGAAAGACAAGCTAGTGCGTCAGACTATTATGACTACTCAAGAGGACGTTAAGGAATTGAAAGATGACTTAGATCGCATAGAAGAGAAGATTGATCAATTAAAATAAAATATTATGGCATTCAAATTAACAAACAGCCCTTACCCTAAAAAAGATAAAAAGAACAAGAAAAAGAAAGGTGGTGATGGAGAACCCATTATGGATCCAGCTATTTTTGAAACAGACCCTTATTCAGCTAATTCAGAGCGCACGGATTTTGATGGTAATCCATATTCTGCAGATATGAAGTTCGTTAATAAAGCGTATAAAGCTGGGGATGGATATGTAGAAGGTCTTGATAGTCAAGTGTTTACGCATACTGACTCTAGAACAGGGGAGATAGGTAGAAAAAGAGTGCAAGTTGAATCTTCACCAGCATTTTTAAAGCATAAAAAGAAAAAGAAAAAGTAATGCAAGATAAAACATCATCCTGGCAGGCTGTAGCTATTTATGTGATATCATTAATATGCATGTTTACTTACGGCTCTGCAACCGCACAAAACCCTTGCAGCAGTGAAATATGCGTGGTACAGTTTAATGCTAGTTGGAACGGATCTAACGGCGTGGATTACTTAAATAAACTAACCGAGTGTAGTGTGATGAACGTTAGTATAGATGAAGGCACGTGGCAAGAAGACTTCGGGATAGTTGTTGTGCCAACTATTGTGGTGTTCAACGGCAAAGAAGTTAAAAGGTTTCAGGCCAACATAATGATGCAGATGGAGGCCACGAGAAAAGACGTGCAGGGAATTATAGACGAAATTATATATAGCGATTTTTAAATAAAAAATTATGATGAATTGGATTAATGGATTTGCCGCAGGCAACAAAAAGAAAAAGTATTTTTTAGAATTTAGAATAGGTAAATTAACTGTATTAGAAATTAAGTGGCAGTCTAAGAAGTTTAGGTTTATGCTTTTTAATATTGGCTTTGAAGCATGAAAAGCTTTCTGCTAGGGTTATTTTTAATACCACTGACGTTTTTAACCCAAGAGAGTTGGGTGAACGTTGTTGTGCAAACAGATCAGTATGGAGGCGAAACAACTTGGGAGATATACCAAGACAGTCAACTAGTAGCGGTATCACCACCTTACCAAAACAATTCTTACAACGAAACCATAGTTGAACTACCTGTAGGGGAGTATAACCTAGTTGTATACGATGCTTTTGGTGATGGAATTTGCTGCGACTTTGGGCCTGGTTATTTTGGTTTAACAAACTCGTGTGGATTAGACACGTTTATATATGACTTTAACGCTCCTCAAGCAACGGTGTTTTTTGAGTTAACAAACTGTGAACAACCCGTTTATGGGTGCCTACAGCCTAACGCTTTAAATTACAACCCTTGGGCTAACACTCCAGCACCATGTAACTTCCCACCAGTACCATGTGGTGAGGGCCAAACAAATATACTATCGTTTTTTACACCTGATAGCTACCCAGCGGAAACAAGTTGGGAGATTACTGTTAACGGTGATTCACTAACATCTGGTGGTGGTGGTACAACTGGTATAACTGAACTTGCCTATCACTGTGTAAACGAAGGTGATACAGTTATAGCTAGTATATATGATGTATTCGGAGACGGTATGTGCGGGACTTGTTGGGGTGGAGTTGACGGGTTTTTTAATGTAACCACTCTTTGTGGCGACAGTATATTTATGGCTGGAGGCGTTATGGAGTTTGACACTTTGTACTCTGAGCTTTACATAGTACCACCTTGCACACCTGCGTTTTTAACAGGATGTACTAACGATTTATTTGTAGAATACAACCCTAACGCTCAGGTAGACGACGGAAGCTGTGTCACTGATATTGCTTTAGGCTGCACACAGGAAGACGCTTTAAACTACGATCCACTAGCTAACACCATGGAAACTGAGGCTGCGTGTAACTACAACCTTGTTATAACAGACGGTGGAGCGGATGGGTGGTTTGGTAGTTGGTTAGGTTTTACTCAAGGAGATAGTGTATACGGACCGTATCAAATGGGGCCTAGCGATGGATATGAAGAAGTATTTGAAGTTAACTTAAACTCTAATGAAGAAGTTAAGGTTTATTTCTTTACAGAAGGTAATGCCGAAACAACGGCGGCTCAATGCGGGTTTAGGCTTGAAGGTCCCAATGGTATCATAGCTCAGAGCGGGACAAATCCTTGGACGGATAGGTTAAACAAGTTTCCATTCTCCTATAGTGCTATGCCTACATGCTCTAACTACTGCATCACTCCGGTACTTGGTTGTACAGATGAGAGCGCATGTAACTTCGATAGCTTAGCTAATGTTAATCACGGGTGTGTTTACCCTATAGAATACTACAACTGCGACAACACTTGTAACAGTGATACAGATAACGACGGTGTATGTAACGAGCTAGAGGTAGTTGGTTGCATGGATCAAACCGCCTTTAATTATAACGAGTTAGCTACAGATCCAGCTGACTGCGAACCACTAATATTCGGATGTACAGATGCTACGCAATACAACTATAACCCAGAAGCTAACACGGACAACGGTAGCTGTATTCCTTACATTGATGGTTGTACTGATAGCTCTGCCTTTAATTATGATCCGCTGGCTACTGCTGACAACGGCTCGTGTGTTGAAGTCCTGGAGGGGTGTGCCGATCTTGAAGCGTACAACTACGAAGCGCTAGTTAATATACCAGATCCAGAATCTTGTTTATATGAAGCCGTAGGTTGCGTCACTGGGCTAGGTGAGCCATATGGTGACGGTTATTGGCTCAACGATATGTGCTTTGCTTGGGTTATACAGGTTGATCCATATTGTTGTAATGAAGAGTGGGACTCTGTGTGTCAGGAGACTTTTGACTACTGCTCGGTATCAGGTGTTGATATTATGGAAAGTGAAGATTTAATAATTTATCCAAATCCAGTATTAGATAAGTTAAGCATAAATAAAAATGTTGATCTAGACGTGTTTAATTCCGTCGGCAGTATGATAACATCTAAACAAAATATAAACGTCCTAGATGTATCCCTATGGACCCCTGGAATGTATGTATTACGTATAACATACAATAACCGTATAGTTATTAAGAGGATCATTAAGTAATGAAGTGGATTGGTCAACATATAGTAGACTTTATAGCAAGGTTTCGTAGTGATGTTTACTTAGAGGGTTTAGCTACTACAACAGAGGCAAATGTTCTAGTTGTTGATTCAACTGGCAAAGTAAGTAAAAACACCTCTGTTGGGGGTGATATAACATCGGTGGTGGCTGGAGCTGGAATGACTGGAGGTGGCCTTACTGGTGATGTAACCTTAAACGTTATAGCCGGAACAGGTATTGACGTTGCTGCTGATGCGGTGTCTGTTGACGTATCTGATTTTATGACTAATGGCGATAATAATAGAATTTTAACAGCCACTGGCACTGACGCAATAAACGCAGAAGCTAGTTTTACCTATGATGGTGCAGGGGGTCTAGACTTAACAAGCGCCACTAGTGCTAAACCTGTTTTTACAATATCAAATACTAACACTGATGCTGTAGCACCGGAATTTATATTTAATAAAGATATCGTAGGTACTAATGGTGATTATCTTGGCAAAGTAAAATTCTTAGGTCGCGACGCAAGTGACAACACAAGTCAGACGTTTGCACAAATACTAGCTCAAATTGGAGATGCTGCTCATGGAAATGAAGCGGGGTTGCTATCACTTTCTGTGGCACAATACGACGGTAGTTTAGTTAATGGGTTATCGATATCAGGTACCTCAGATACAGACGGTGATGTTAATACAGTTTTAGGGCATGGAGGAACCTCGCTCTGTGAAGTGGCCGGTAACATGCTAGTAACAGGAGGTACATTAACCTCTGGCGGGAATTGGGATATAGCTGTTGGTGGTGGCGGTACTGCTATAAATTTAGCGGCAGAGAGTGTAAACGTCACGTCTACTGGAGCACTTGCTCCAATTATGTCTTTAAAAAGTACATCTAATAACGTTTACGGGGGGTATCTTATTTTGCAGAAAGACAGAGGTGCTGTTCCAGCTGATAACGACGCAATAGGTACGGTTTGGTTTCAAGCGGAAGATTCTGGTCAAGCACTTACAACTTATGGTTCTATCGAAGGTACGATAATAGAGACAGATCATGGAGATGAAGCTGGTCAAATAGCAATAAAAGTAGCTAATGATGGTGTTTTAAGGAATGGTATTACAGTAAAGGGTGATAAGGGTACAGCTACAGAAGTAGATGTTGATATAGCTAATGGAGCTGCTTCAACAACAACTATAGCCGGCACTCTTACTATGGGTAGTACCGCTGCTCTTACCAACGCGGGGTTGGTGGCTGTAGCAAATCAATCTAATATAACTGGAGTAGGTACTATTAGTTCTGGAGTATGGGAAGGCACAACAATAAAAACAGCGTATATAGGTGATGACCAAGTTACAGAGGATAAACTAGCAAACACACTTTTAGCTGAGATAGACGCCAATACAGCGAAGGTTACTAATTCAGATCAATCTAAAGCTGATATAAATGCTTTAGACATTACAGAGGTAGGAACTATTGATTCAGGAGTGTGGCAAGGCACCGCCATAGCCAGTGCGTACCTAGACGCTGATACAGCTCACTTGTCTGGAGCACAATCTTTTACGGGGGCAAAAACATTTTCAGCGGGTATAATCCCTTCTTTTGTAAAACACTCTATCAGTGGCAATGGCACCGCAGATTATGGACCTGGTGCAGAGATATTATTTGGCATCAGTGCTGAAACAACAACAGCAGGCGCTATATATGTTTTGCGATCTGGAACATGGACCTTGATGGATGCTGACTTTCCAAATAGGTGTAGACAGTTAGCAGCTGTGGCAGTAGGTACAGACTCAGCTGTAGACGGTATGTTAATAAGAGGATGTGTAACACTAGCCTCAGTATATACAGCTGGGACAGACGCTGAGGGTATTAGAGTTTTTGCTTCTACAACAGCTGGTGAAGCAACCCTTACAGCGCCTAGCGCAACCGGTGACACTGTAAGAGTATTAGGTTACTCGCTTAATGCTGGTGATAAAAAAATGTTTTTTAATCCTGACAGTACTCACGTAGAGATTGCATAATGCCTACAATAAATGTAAATAGACAAGGCGCTGGGACAGGGATTACTAATGGAACCTTTGCTACAGCTAGGTCAAACGCAGCGGCATCCGTCACGGATGGTGGCACTGCCACACATATTGTTCAGTACTTTAAAGGTAGAACCAAGAGGTTTAAAAGAGTTTTCTTACACTTTGACACAAGTGGTATAACCGGAACCGTAAGCGCAGCGCACATTGATATCTCTGGTAATGGCTCATCTCCTGACCCTAACGATACCATTATGGTGAAAAGCACTGCTTTTGGAGGTGATGGGGGTACGGCTTTAGCTACGTCAGATCATTTTAGTTCTTTAGACTACAGCACGGCTTATTCTAATGAGTTGACATCGTGGAATACATCGGGTAACAATGAATACACTTTAACAGCGGCGGCTTTAGCTGATATAAAAAATAACGATCATTTTACCTTAGCTGTAATAGACCACGATAACGACTATGCTAACTCAGACGCTACGGCAAGTTCTGATATTACTATAAATTTTAATGTAACGATAACCTTAGATTACACTGTTGCAGCCTCTGGGTACGGCCATAATGTAAATGGGGTTGCAGCGGCAAGTATAGGTAAAGTAAGTTCAGTTGCGACAGCGAGTATAGGTAAAATAAATTCAGTAGATTAAATGGAGAAAGGATTATATCATATAACATTAGCAAAAGAAACTGTTTTAATTCCTATTTTTGGAAATAGAGGGTTAATAAAGTCTATTTCTATATGCAACAACCATGTATCTGTAGCAGCTGATATTGATCTATATTTAGTAGATTCTTCTAGTGACGACTCATACATACTTAAAGAGATGAAGATACCACCCGGTGCAACATTGTTGCTTGATCACGATATTTCATTTGACAACTCAGTGTTAGGGTTACATATATTAACAACAGGTAGTGGACTACCTATATCAGTAATAATAAAATAATGTATACAAGAGAACAAATTAAAGAAACTTTAAAAACTAAAGGTTATAAGTTTTTTGAAGAAGGAGATTACAACGTAAATATCGTTGGAATAAGAAACTCTGAAACAGAAGGTAAAGTTACAAACAAGTTTGACGACTTAATGACGGTGTCATATAAGATCGATGGAGAGTGGCAGTATCACGAGTTTGATTGCACCACAGACCCAGGCACTCATTGGGTTGATAATTGTGCTTACTCTAAAAAAGGCGTGGCTATACTTAGACCTGATCAATACCGTAAGTCACATAAAATTAGAAAGCACCTTGGGCAATACGAAGCTTTAGGACAGCAGAACCCTGTTACGGTGTACCGTGATCCAAACAAAGATGCGGTATATGACCTTAATGAAAACAATACTCAAACAGGTTTGTTTGGTATTAACATTCATAGGGCTTCAAAATACGCAGGTAAGAAGTCTACTAGAATAAATAAATGGTCTGCGGGTTGTCAAGTGATTGCAGCTAATGATGACTGGACTAAATTTATGAAGATTATGAGAAAGGCCAGAGCTGCGTGGAATAACAACTTTACATACACTTTAATAAATTCTAAAGATATAGTATAAATTAATTAGTAATAAAAAAAGGGGATAACCGTAATGGCTATCCCCTTCTTTGTTTCCGGTGGTTTCGGTTTATGTAACCTCACACGATCCACCTGAGCAAGCTAACTCACCAGATAAATCTGTATTGTCATCTAGCTCTATAACATTAGTTAAATCTATTTCACCTAAAGACTTAACTAACTTGTTGTACTGGGTTTTAGTTATATCTTCAAATGGAGCCTGCTTGTATGTACCTCCATTATATGGTAAAACAGACAAACCGTTATATGAGTCTCTATTTTTCCACATCCACTCACCAGCTTTATCCCATTCGTTCTCTTTTAGACTTATAGTTGCAGATACATTGTGGGTATTAGAACCAGCTCTATGGCCAGGTGAAACCCATTCAGATGAGACTTTCTTTACCCTGTCTAACAGCTCAAAGGCAGATTCAGTTCTTACAATAGAGTTTTTAGGAGAAGCCTGTGGCACGCTTATAACAGCCGTGTCGTGCGCTCTAAAGTATTCATCTTCAATTAGCTCAGGGTGATTCTCTAGTAAATAAGAATATATAGCCTCATTTTTCCCTACGCGTAATCTACGAACGTAATAATCGTTATGCCACGCATGTATGCCAGACGACGTTCCTAGTACCAAGGATGTTGTCCCTGCAGGTTTAACGCACGTTGTTCTAGCAGCTTTGTTAATCCCTATAATCTTAGCAACCCTAGAGTTTTCTTTTTTAACTACATCGGCCGCTTTCTTCATATCTAACTTTAAAACTTTATTAGAAGCAATACCTGTCATAGATACGCCAATAAGAGCATCTCGCTCAGTTGTGTCTTTCCATATTTCTCTAAGATAGTGAAAGTCTGTATACCCTGCCTGAAGCGTACCTATGAAAGAAGCCGCTTTAACTCGGACTTCATAATCTTCTTGGCTAGATATATCAGATACATTAACCTCACATAAGTTACAAAATTGATATGGTCTCAAGGCTATCTCGCAACATGGGTTTGTTCCCCAATCTTTATCGTTGTTAAAGTATATACCAGGTTCTCCTGCTCCAGATAACTCAACTCGCTTCCAAAGGTCCATAAAAAACTCCTTAGTGATCTTATGTCTCATAAGAACAGCTGAGTTGTTTGCTCTACCTCTCTGAGGATTCAGTTCCCACCAATCACCAGACTTACAAGATATCATTCTCTCATCATAAGCACTAAATAAAGATATTAAAGCAGCTCTTCGTATTCCACCAGCCAGTACCGCATCGGCTATGTGGCAGATAATATCATGTACGTCTAAAGACGACAGCATATCACCATCTGTTTTTCCAGTTAATATACCTTGAACTTTCATTAAACACTCTTTCAAGGGTTGTGGGCCAGGGGCTTTACCCCCTGACGTCACTAGCCTTGAACCCTTAGGTCATATATCTGAGTAATCAAATTTGACAGCTGACTTTTTTCTACCACCAAGATATGACTCCATTAAAACCTTTACGGCATCAGCCCAACCTTCTATTGAATCGCCTATGACGAACCGTCTGTATCTCTTTTCAAACGGATTAGTGACATGAGGTAGCTTCTTAACATGATGCTGCTGTACGGAGTACCCAACCCCGCAACCACTAAGTAATAAAAACATTGTTTCGCTAAAGCTATCGATATGATCAATAGGTAGGTAGCTACAGTTATAAAGTCGGTTAGGAGATATCTCAATAGGTTTACCACTGAATTGCAAAGAACGCATTGAAGGTAATACCTTTTTATCGTAGACAAGTTTATAAACATCATCTATATCCTCCTTTAACTCTGGATACTTTTTTTGATGCATTTCTTTGTTTCTCGTAACAAGCTCTTCCCATGTCTCTCTTCTATTTAACTCTGGAATAAACTTAGCATACTTCATATGGACAGTTATGTCTGATAGTATTTCTTTATCTAAGTTAGACATCAGCGTTTTTGTAAAAAGTTAAGCACGCATCTACAAAAGGAATATATAATACATGGTTAGATTTTTCAACCTCATCATAACTCCTAAACCCCAATAATATACCTGGGTAAAACCCTAGGCTAAACTCCCAGTTCATTTTCTTTTTCATTTCTTTTCTTTAGTATTATTTGTACGACTCTATCACACTCCTTGTGGTTTTGAGGTTTATATAAAGTTACATGCGGTCTCTCAGAGTTAATATATCTCTTAAACATTTTCCACCGCAAAGGGAAGCTTTCGTTGGCTCTACCTTTAGTTTCTATTATAAACTCATCCCCAAAGAAATCTGGAGTATATTTAATAGGTAATATTTTCTTTTCTCCACGGTTTACCATATCACCTTTACCGTTACCTTGCCTTTCGTAGCACTGCGTATTACACATAAAACCTTCTTGCAATACGAATGTTTCAAACTCGTACTCGCATTTAATCTTAGCTTTCTTTAGTGCCATATACATATACTTCTCAAGGCCAGAGGCGAAGGTTATCCCATCGTGGACAACCTTCTTTGATCTTACTGGACCTCTTTTGTGGCTCTTAGATTTGTGAGTTGTTTTACGACCCATGCTCATCTAGTTCTTCACGTGCTGCTTGGATATACAGTATTGCATCCATTAACTCCTCCTGTATATCGTTTAGGTAACCTGCTAAGTCTTTGTGCTTGCCGGTACGTTCGCTATGTAATGTGCGCCCATACTTTTCAAAACCTAGATCAGATCGCTGCACAAACTTGTTACAGACGCGCTCTACTACAGGGTCTCTAAAGTGTAGTACTTTAGACTTAGAGCTTGCTTTAGAATTCATTATTTCTCTATCGCTCATAGTGTGTTCTTTACAAATGTTCCATTTACCATCTTACCTGTACGTGTGCTGATAACTTTATAAGCTACATCTATACAGTCTTCAATTTTGTAACCAGCTAATTCGGATAGGTTAGTTAGCACAACTACCATATCACCTATAGCATCCACAAGTTCAGTCTTATCGTCCTTTAATATAGCTCGACCAAGCTCTCCAGCTTCCTCCATAAGTTTTAGGTACTGAGTTTTTGTATCACCCTTACTGTATAAACCCCGTGTGCCAGCCCAGTGTCTAATTTTATCAAATCGTGCTGAGCAACAATCTGCTTTAGGACAAGGTGTGCGCATTTGATCTGACTGAAGGTTTAGATGTTGGGTTGCGGCTTCTGACTCTATGTTTTTAAAGTATTCGGAAAACTTCTTGTTATACACGTAGCATCTCTCTGTTGAATACTGAGACACGCGCACGTGTTTTGTTATCCACGCTATTGAACCCGGTGTGATGCGTAAATTACCGTGATCAGTTGACCAGCTCATACCTAGCTCTTTCATTAGCATATCTCTTAGCTTATGAACTGGGCAAGGGAATGTGGTTGTTTGCTCTGTTACATTTATATCCATTTTATTTAATTTAGTTATATTATTACTAGCTATGTCTTTATATAGTTGCGGATCTATCTTGTACCCGAAATGAGCTTGTAGCTCTATTTCTCTGTTAGATATAAACTCAAAATCGTCAGACACCTCTAAGACTTCATATTCGTGTTCATTGTAACCTTGATCTCGTTCAACTCTAGATTTTAAATCATTTGTTACTCCTATTTTACTTCCTGGTATATGGTATATACTATACATTATTTGTTTTGTTGTTTCATAGTTTGTTATTGTATAAGTGTAGATTGTGTGCAAAATGGTAATACTCACCAATTTCGCAACCTACTGCTTCAGACACATGTCTTTGCAGTTCTGAAAAACAGTATTGATCATTACAGAATCCATACCAGAGATCGTTAGATCGCATTGTAACACACATGTTAAGTCTATTGTTTAAGATTGTAAACTGTATTGCGTATGTACACGGTGTATCTGTCTTGTATTTGTCTATTTCTTTTCCATCATATATTGAGACAGTTGCTTGTCTAGTACCTGGATTGCTTTTTAACATATTAATAACCTTTTCCATTTGGTTTTCCCTTGTTATTTGCCAACCGTAGTTAGAGTTTACATTACCGTCTTTATCTGCCATGCGCTCCCAGATAGGAGGTATCTTACCATATATCTCTCCTAGCTTTTCTATACTAGGATCAGCGGTCAGATACCACATCCATTCAGCTCTGGCATATTTTATGTTCCATTTCCTTTCTTTGTTTTTGATTTCATTTTCAAGCGGCTCCATAAGTGTGAAGCCAACATTAAATAAAGCGCGTGTTCCAGAGAATACCATACCGACAGTGCGGATTTCGTTAACAAAGTAATTATACGCTTCATTTGCATTTTTAAATTTAGTCTTCATTATATTTATTATAGTAGTAGCTGTAGTACTTATACATCTTCCTTAAAGCTTCCTCACCTGAGTAATCAATAGGATCAGTATTAATGCTACCGTTTATTTTTATTTCAACCATCCAATGAGGACTATTTTTCCAGTTAGGTACAACAGATATAGATATATTATTATCCATGCACCAGCAAACTTGTTTTATGTTTTCAACTGTGTAGCCTCTTAACACACCCGGTGTCTTACCGTGCTTTAGTTTTTTTAGTGGATGGTATGTCATTCCCATGGCATTGGTTCTTCTTCAACAAGATCAGTAATTAGTGGCACAAAGCTACCAGATCTAGGTTCCCAGTTAAAATTAGCCTCTGCTCCGTTTTCACCTAAGTTTTGAAACTTAACCTTAAGTACTTTACATTTAACTGTTTTAGCTATATAATCTCTGTGTACCAGCAATCCGTGGTAACTAGCATCATACCATTCACCTCCACCCTTAATATTATACATAGTAGGTTCTTCAATCTTTCCATCTTGACCTTTGTACATTTTAGTAGGGTGAGCTACAATAAACACTAGTACATCATATTTCTTAGCAAAGATCTCTATCTTAGTTAGATACTCCATAGTATAACGGTTAACGTCTTCTGATTTACAACCAGTATCTCTAACCTTATTAAAAGGATCAATAACAAGACATTTAATACCTTTGCGCTTTACAAGCTCAGCGCCCTTACGGAGCACAGACTCAAGAGTATATCTATCCATATCTATAAAGAAGTAGTTGTCATTTACATGACTAGTTACCTTATCCCACTGTTGACCTCCAATATCTCCTGGCGATGGCATATCCATCCAGGTCTTACGCATCAATTTGTGGGCATGAAGATACGTCGGATGATTCTCAGGAGAAGCAAATGCAGTTTTCCAACCGTAGTTGTTATTATACCCCACAACCATTTGATCGACAAAGTCAGACTTACCAGAACTAGGGATACCAGTAACAGTAATAAACTGACCGGTATAAGTACTAAAAATCTTATCAAAATTAGGTAAACCAACTTGAAACCCCGGTTTAAATCCATTTTTAACAAAGTCTTTGAGTTCATCTTCTATATCGTATAAAGTTGAAACACCCTCTAGTGGTACTTGCTTAGCACCCTTAATGATCTTTCTTAGTTTTTCTTCTCCGTGCTTTAGTAAATACTCATTTGCATCCTTACAATCTTCAAAGTCTACAATAAAGCATACTTCGGCACCTAGGCGGCGTATAAACTCTTGCTTGAGAGCTTGACCAGCTTCGTCTGTATCCACAGCTAAGATAATCTTAGTTTTATCATCCAAGTAATCTATACAGTTATCTAAGTAGTCTAGGTTGTTAGAATTTAACGTAGCTCCATTTGGTACAGATATAACATTCTTAACTCCTGATTCATGTATAGCAAGCACATCCATTTCACCTTCAGTTATAATACAACTATCATAACCTACTACTGAGTTAATGTTGTAGAAGACTTTTTCAGCACCCTTATATAACTTGAAATTTTTCCGACCATCTCTGTATTTTACATTAATGAGTTGATCTCCCATATAGTAATTAAACTGTATAGTATTTTCCTCTTTACTTGTCTGAGGCATCCACTCAAGACCTTCACTGACATTTAAGTCTAGTAAAGTCTGAGGGGATATACCTCTTGTTTTAAACCATTGAACAACTTTCTTGTTCATTTTAACCACTTGCATTAAATCATCATTTGGACGATCTATATTAGGTGGTCTTACATAAACCTTCTCACTAGCGCCTTTACGCTTATAGGTGTGAAGTTGAAAGCTTGTATCACAGTTATGACAAGTGCCGAGACCACGTTCCCAATCATAAGAAGCACATTTTGCTTTTACGTTTTTAGGTTGCCTTTCAGACGAGCACAAAGGACAAATCCCTTGCGCCTTTCCTTCTTCAAGACTATGTTGGTTGTATTTATCAACCAAAAATCCATTGATCTCTTCTTTACTCATTTAGAATGGTAAGTCTACGTCTTGTGTATTTGCTACAGGCTCAGACTTATTAGAGGTAGGGGGCCCTGATCCCCCTTCCCTGGGAGCTGGTTCTACATTTTCTCCATTTGTCCATACAACCTTAACATTACCTAAGTAGGTTTTAGGTGCCTTTGCATCTCGTTCCTCTTTAGTCATATCTACAGTTACTGGACCTTGATTACCAAACTGATCGATATCATCGTTAATAGTTATAGTGATTGGTATATACTTACCTTTTTTACCGTTAATAATTTTGTCCTTTGGGACATTTGACAAGTTAAGACTTGCTTTTATAATACTAGCCATGGTTATGCGTTTATTAAATTAACTAATTTTCTACACTGAGCTACGCTAGCTCCAGTGGACCGCCTGAAGTTATCAAAGCTTTTATGATATGGGTGTAGCCCATCATTAGACTTTGAGTTAGAATAAAAATTCTCACTGTTAGCTTTAAATCTTTTGCCTGAAATAGAACAGGTCTTTCTTTTAAATATTCTTCCCATTGTTTATGGTTTTATTGGTTTATTAATTATAGTGTTGTATTCATTACGTGTTGAGTTTTATCAAAGCTCTCATCTTTGTAGAACTTGTCATAAACAGCTGATGCCTCTGCAACTTTAGCTCCTCCAGTTGTATAGAACTTTTCTGAACAGTCAAATATACCTATTTGTTTAGTTGTTTTATCTATAGCTATAAATAGCATGTCATACCCGAATAGCTTTTTATATATATAAGCTTGACTGTCATAATTAAACTTTGATGCTGACCATCTAAACTTAGATATGTCTCCAGTGGTTTTTAAATCTATTACTAGCTTTTCGTCATGGTTAATTATATCAGCTTTTCCTTTCCAGTTATTACCAAACAGTTCTGTCACGCCAGGTTCTTCGTATGTACCTAAGACTGGTCTTATTAACTCTCTGCAAACTTCGTTGCGAAGCATAGTTTCAACCATGATATCTATATTATCAACCTCATGTTGTAGCAAACATACTTTATCCTCTGATAATAATTTATACTGTCTAGTATTGCGAGTCGTAGTATCTATTATTTTAAAAGACTCTAGTTTATCTGGTTCTAAGATCTTAGTATGAAAGTACCCTCCTATTTTGAAATTAGGATTATCAGGTGTTGGTGTACGTAGATCTCCTGGGTTTGTTAAGAGAGTTCTTATGTTTGAGTTACTCAAGTACTGCTGACCAAACTCACCATAGTAATCTTCATCAGCTCTTAATCGTTCTATTATATCTTCTTTCTTCATGATGGCATGGATAGTTGTAAAGCTTGTTTATCTGTAATACTGTATTTCTTTTTAATATCAGCCATATCACCTCCACCTTTTATATACTCTTTAGCTTTAATCAAAGCATCACCAGTTAACTTAGGTTTAACTTTATTAGCTGCGGGTTGATCCTTCCCATGCTTATTAGATGCATCTGCGTCTTCTGTATCATCTATTAACAATAGATTACCTAACGCATACTTCTTTCCATAAGTACTTGCTGCACCAAACTGTTGAGAGGTTTGCATTCCTTTTTGATTTAAGTCTACTCCGACTACAGCTGTAGCCTGAATAACGCTCTCACCATCCGTGAAATTTGCTGTGGTCTTGAGGATTGGAACTGGTTCAGTGGCGACTATCTCTTCGTGGATAGTAACTGAAACGTCCAACTCAAGGAGAAACGGTTTGATCGCTTCTAGTATATCTTCGCTTTTGCGAAAATAGTATTTGCCAAATGAGTTGTAGCTAGATTTTTTAGCTTTTAACCTTGTTTGGACTTGAGCCAACTTATTATTTAATTCCTTCATACGGTATGTGGTTTTGTATATATATAATTACATGTTTATTTTTAGATTTACACGAGTAAACTACAGGAAATCAATCACTTGCGAGTAATTTACATTTTCTATAAGCTTGTCTATTGCTTGTCTTTTTAATTGAGAAATACGTACATAAGCACTGTCTCCCTTTATATTTAATCTAGCAGCTATCTCTTTTGCTGATACACGATCACAGTTTATTCCGTAACTTAGTATTATTACTTCAGCCTCCTTATCTGTTAGGTAAACGTGTAGTAAGCTCATTATATATGACATTAGAAGATCTGGGTTATACCCACCAATAACATCTGGCACATCATATGTAGTTGATTCGTCATCAATCATAGCATCTAGACTTGAGAACACGGAGTTAAAGAACATTTCAATAGCTTGTTTATCCTCACCATTATTTTTACGTATCTCGTTGATTTTATGTTCTGGTATACGCATGGTTCCTCTGTTTATATCTATAGCTCTACGTATAGCACCTTTAATACGCTTAGATAAGAAAGACTTAATAGTCTTTTCCTTGTCAAGTGATAGTTCTATAGTATTCCAGTCTATTTTATCTACTGCTATGGTTAAGCCCTTGCATCCTTCTTGTATCAGATCATTAATACTCATAACACCACTAGCTTGTACTGATGTAGAAAATTTTCTAGATAAGTTCTCTGCTAATGGTATAAACTTATGTATCAGTTCATCTCTACTATATTCATGCCAATCTTTTGAGCCAGCTCTTTTTATAACTCTAGCAACATCTTTTTTATACCTAATATAGTTTTGTACATTATAGCTTTTCATTAATTTCTTTTTAATTGATCTTTAAGAGCTCTTCGTTGAGACATAAGCTTGTCTACTTCATCTTCTTTAAGTTTTGCCATCTTTCGTTTTATTTTCTTGTCTATTGTGTTTATCTCGTCGAGCTTTGCAACACGATCTTTTCTAACTCCGTTTCTTCGTCTACTCATATATTCTTGTTTTAATAGTTTCGTTAGAATTAGCTACATTATGTTTGTCACCTATATAGTAATTCCAGTAAGCTCTAACAGAGCAATCATCTTTATATTTATCTGGCATACACTGCGGAGGTTGCACATGCCAGTGTTCTCTCATGCCTTTAGGGTGTGAAGACAAAACCTCCTTACATTTAGTAATACTAAGGTGTGTTTTACCGTACCTTTGCGTATATTCGTCTCCTAGAGCTATCATATGGTTATATAACCAGTAATAGTTACCTGTACGTTCTCTGACCCATATAGTTGATGGGTGATTGTAATGAGCCTTTTTGTATGGTACATTGTCGCCGTTTCCGTAGTGGTGGTGTGCTGTGCATAGCATTTGTGCTGACTCTAAGATCATCTTAACTACATGCTTATTGTACTGATATTTAGCTGCTTTATGTGGGTCTTCATGCAAGTAAAATATATTCATAGTTGTTGGTTTAATAATTCTTTTTCTTTTTTTAATGATTGTGGCATCTGACGATGAATTGTTCGCGTTGATACGTTCAGGGCATCTGAGATGCGTTTTAACGTAATCTTTTGGCCCATGTCATGTATATCTATCATACACGCATAGATGTCATCAGGATGGATCTTATTTGATCGCCCTATAAGTTGTCCAACAATACTTAGTTTTTCCTGTTTGTTTAATCCACAGTGAAACTTAAATATAACTTTACGTAGTTTATTCTTAGGTGGTTTTTCTAAATCACACATGCTAACATCGTATACTATTTTACGCAACAGTTCTGAGTGTATATTAAAACTTATAAATCCATTTTGTTTCTCTGCTATTATCTCTGATATATCCATAAATTTATCTTGATCTAGTTTTGGGTTTAAATACCATATTACTAACAGATGCCATTTTAATGATTTGAATGTAGTTATCTTAGCAGTGCTTTTAAATAGATCATAGCATTGATAAGTACCATTTTCAAAGTACATATACTTTTCATTCTCTACGTCTGGCTCATCATCTACTGGATCTCGCCTGTATACAATTCGCCTACGATTTAGAGCTTCTAGGTTTCGTTGGTATTGTGACATAAGCCTATTACTGTATACTATTAGGGGCTATTGTCACAGTTTTATTAAATACACTCATTATCAATCTTCGATTGTTTTAGGATTTGGGTCTCTAATTAACATTCTCTCCAAGTTATAACATCTCATTCTCTCATTAGCTAGCTGTGAGTCTAACAAGGCTATTGTCTCTTTAAGGGCAGCTATAGTCTTATCTTTTTCCTCAATCTGCTTGTTCATAGTATCTACTATTGTGTATTTACTCATTGTATTTAGTTTTATTTATCAGTAGTTGCTTCTATTAATTCCATTGCCTTGTCCATAGCATAGGTACGTCTCTGAACCATCGTACCTACAACTTGTGGGTTAGGTAGTGCAAGATATTTATACGAGTCATTCACGCCTATGAGACGATATGTCTGCTCTTTTCTTTGTATAGCATCAGCTATCTTCTCTGTGTGGTATATTTTAAATTCTAAATTCATTTCTGTTAGTATCCGTTTCGGTCAAGGTCCTTCCCTAACTGTTCAGCTGCATAATTAATATGTCTTTGAGTGGTGACTGACCACCAACCTAATTGTTTGAGCGTATCACCTTCTACTTTTGCTACTTTTGTTGTGTAGCTAATTATGTATGGGTACTCATATCTAAGGTTCATTAAGTATCTGTTAAATTTCATGTTATATATCTTCTAAATTAAAATTCCACTGTTCAAGCGTTTTTATTACACACTTGGGTAACTCATATACTCCATCGTAATCTCTTAGCACGTTGCCTTCAAACCATAAGCCTCCTTCAGCGTGGTATCCATACGCATAATTTACATCATAAACTTCAAAATGACCATAGCTTTCTTCTGTGTCTACACTTACTTCGCATTCGTAAGTTATACCATCTTCTTCTACTGTGTATTTCTTATTGTATTTCATTCCTTGTATTTTCTATTTGAATTTATTATCCATTCTGTAAACATAAGTACCCACACTATTATGTAAAGACATATTATTGTTTTAAGATCTGTCATTAATCTAATAGAGTCATATAAGCTGAAGGATTATTTGTTCTAAACCACTCAAGACCTTTTCTTAAGTCATTGACTATACCTTTACGGCCAACACCCATTTCCATCACCATGTTTGCACCCATTATAAAGTCATACATACTTAACTCAACCGCAGTTAACAGGCAAGTGTCACCTGAGAAAGGGTTACGAACTTCATCTCCGATCTCATATAACTCACCTTTAAACCATTTAGGTAGTTTTTGTTTTGTTTCTTGTTTCATAGTAATTCTAATTTTGTTAATAATTCTTTTGTCTTTTTGTTTACCATAGGTTCTAGATACGCTTCAATGAGCATATCGTGAAGTATATAATCTAAAGCTGCCGGTCTTATGTGATAAAACTCCTTAGCCTCTGAGCTACGACTTTCTTTCATACAGTACGAGTTTGGAGATCTATACTTTGAATTTAGTTGGTTAAGCAATATAACAAACTGGTCTACAACTTGTTGCAGCTCTTTCTTTGCCTTGGATTCAAGGGCTTGTTGTACTTGGTTTGTGTCGTTCATATTATTATTATCTAAAGGTAATCGTACTTAGTCTGTTACAACTAACATTTGAACACTAGAGGGAGTCGAACCCTGATTTTCTACTTCTAGATTGTAGCATCCCCTGCTCTCCTCCTTTTCCACGAGAGCCTAGTGCTGGTTGTGGAGGTGGGGGGAATCGAACCCCCGTACGCAATGCGTTTGAGACACTCACACTTGCCTTCGACGTCTACCATCTACGCGGCGAAGATGCTGTCTTCTGTCCAGTGTGCGTTACCATTTCACCCCCATGTAAAGCGAATATCTAAGCCTGTTGTAGACTACTCACATGACTCCGTCAAGTCAATTAGATATCCGCGTAATCTTAACCTTCAATACAGGGGCTACCTGCGTCCTACTTTAGGTGGTATTATGGTATCGTAGCCATACCTTGATCCGTTATGTACTACAGCGCTGTATTTCACCTTTGCAGGATTAGCCCTTCACAAGTACACCTTACGCCGTCGCGTTGTTTTGCGCTTAGTAACCCCGCCGGGTTTGGTTACACGTGTAACACTTATTCTCTTTCTCTACCTTCTCTACCAGTAGACGATATAGACTCTAAGTCTTCGGTGGGAAATGCATGTGTACCTAGATGGTTGACATGCTCGTCTTCTACTATATTAAAGATGTCTTGTAACACCTCATGTATAGCATCCTCAGGCGCATCATAATCTTGCAACCCGCTTATATTGTCTACTACAACCCGGTTATCATAGTCCATACTGAACTCAATTTCTAGATCATCAGAGTCCACCTGTTCTAGCGATTCACAGAAAGCAGTACATAAGTCTCCTACTATTTTAGAGGCCATATCGACAGTGATCCTTGGCTTGTTTATATTCTCAAGTTCTTTCGCTGCAGCTGTAGCCGCGTTATTTGCGTCATTTAACTGCTCAGCTAGTATTTCAGCGTTTGCTTGAAGAACACCAAGCCTAACCTTTAATTTTTCTTTATCCATTACATTATATTATTTAGTTAACCTAACATTGTACCATAACCACGTCTACGTGTCATTTTAGCTATTTTAGCAGCATCAGACTGAGACATAATCTGTATGGTATTGCCTGTTTTGTGATTTATAAGAGGTGCACAACCATATCGCTCTACTGTAGAACAGTTTACGCACACTTTGAAACCCAGGCGCAAGCGGCCCTCTGGTATTGTATCGTTACATTTGCATTTCATATGTATTATTATCTTACTTGTGTCGTATTTTGTTTGTTAAGCCGCGAGATATTCTCAAAGTAATGATATCTCTTAGGTAATCAATCACTTCTTCAGGTCGCTTAAAGTCTACAGTCCTACCTTGCTCGATCAAAGTCACAGCAAAGGTGTTGAAGCATTCGTTTTGTGGATCTTGAATATCTGAGTTAGGTATGTATATTTGAAACTCTTCTTCAAAGCTGGAATCCTGAAAGTGCGCCCCACCACCTGTGTCTAAAAGCACTGATATTGATGCAGTTGCATCATTACCCCAAGTAGTATCTTCAAAAGCTACCCCTGCTTCACGCAAAGCTTTAGCCATATCGTCGTAGTTTTGCTGTTCTCTATAGGTCATAGTAATTTCTTTTTAAGCGTATCTAAAGCTTCTAATCTCAAGTTTGTAACCACGTTGTGGTTTACATCGTCGATATGTACCGTTTGCTCAACTGTCGCCGCTACGTCGAAGTTTATAAGTAAATCACCTAAATGATCTTCCATGTGGTCAAGTGCTACCGCTAGCACGTTCAGTTCTGTATTAGTTAGTTTAGTTATCATGCTTTAAAATAGTTTCTGACTAAAAAGTCTAGTAAGTATTGAAGTCTCTCTGTCTCTGAGTGGATCAAGATCCTATCTCTGCCATCAGCAAACTTCCAGTAGTAACCCTCGTGTGGACCACTTTTTACCTTGAAGTATCTCTGAGTACTCTTTTGAGTTGGATTGATCTGGTAACATGCGTGGATAAAGCCTTTTGTTTTACGCACATATCCGCTTTTATACACAGCAAACTCTATGTCACTTGAGAACTTTCTACCAAAGTCTGATCTATTCCCATACTCATCATATAAACTGGTTCTCACGTCTTTAAAAGGTAATCGGAATCTCCGCGTGCCATTTTTCTTTTGCGTCTTTGATGTAACCTCGACTACACCTAGATGCTTAAGTGTTCTTAGTATCTCTACTTTTTGTGGTAATTTTACTTCTTTACTCATCTTCTTGACATATTATCTCTTCAATTTCACATAACAGCATCTCATCGATCTGTTCTCGTGTGTAGTGGCCTTTGCATAGTTTAAATGCAGTATCCCATGGGTCATAGTTCATTACACATCTTTAATTATGTTTTTACCAAACTTAAATGTCCAATCCTCTATCTTAGCCCAGGGTATATCGCTAAATGTGACTATACTGTGAACTTGACCTATAGTTAAATCAAGCCAACAATGATTTTCTTTTAAGAAATTTACAACTGATTTAGTACCAGCTTCATATTGCTTTGCGTTATTATCTAAACCTTCAAGTATTTCAGGTTCTAATCTATCGTATAGTGTCATTTTAAATGTGATTTAAGTGTCATTTCATCTAACTTCTCCATCAGCTCTCCACCCATGAGACTAAAGAAACCTTCAGCAAATATAGGTCGATTACCTGCTTTTATAGACTGTCTGACTTCAGCCTCACAGTTGTTGATGTGATGTTCTAGCGCTTCGCTAAGGAAGCTATGCTCCCATCCATTGAATTTTTTCATATAATTATTATCTCTGAGTGATCGTATTATGTTCGTTAAGTGGCTCTTATTCTTATAGATACCTAACCATTTCATCATCTTTATACTCGATTATTGAGTGAAGATCTCCTTGATTCTTGTTAGCAAACTTAAATGCTTCCGCTTTAGTTTCAAAATCAAAGTGTTCTTCTGAATAATCTGAACCATCTTCTGTGTGTACTCTTAATTCTACTGAATAACTTCTCATATCTTTTTTTTATAGTGTTTTCATTCTTTCCCACATATCACTCCATTCTTGACTTGTCTGAACACAAGGTTCTCCTACACATAGCTTACTCATAGGGTCGTCTTTAAACACCTCTATAGCATTTTCTTTGCTTATTGCGAGCACTTTTGTGTCGTAAAAGTCGAAGTCCCTGTAACTAGGGATCCAGGCGGTTCCACTTAGGTGGAATATTCTTAACTTGTTTTGCATCATATTACTATATTTTTGAGTACGCAGAGGAGTCGAACCTCGAGTGTCTTCATCCGAAGACAACCCACCTGCAGCTAGATTATTTCACTAGTGTTTCTGCTACGCACTTGTAATTACACCCTCATATAATTACTGTTTAGTTTGCAATAGTGTATATTGTGACTATTACAATAGTTAAGAAATAAGAAGTTAGCATTAGCATCAATAGTTTGTCTTTTGTTTTCATATCATTATTATCTCACTTATATCGTATTTTGTTTGTTTACTTGTTAGTAAATAGGTGCACAAATTCACCCTTCTCATTGATTCCCCAAGTTGCTATATCAGGGTCACTTTCTCTCATGAAGTTTATCACATTGTAAAGAACTTCTATCTCTTCTTTGATTAGTCTGTTCTCTTCAATGAGTTGCTGATTTCTTATTATTAAAGAGAATAAGTCATCGTCGTTGTAGTCGTAGTTATTTAGATTCATTAGCTTAAGGGTTTAGTGTATTTTACTGATCTCTGTGATGATGGCACAGTCCACTTGTATGAGTAGTTCTGAGTGAACAGTCTTCTCCATTTTTCTTAGTTCCAGTGCAAACTGTTGTAAGTAATTTCGCTGTTTTAACATAAGTAGAGTCGTGGAATCGACAGAATGTTCTACCTACTATTGCTAAGTTCTTACAAGGTAGTTCCTTTGTTGTTATTCCCTTGCAAGTTTTGCGTTTGACCTCGCTTGATTGTGAAAAGATCGCTATCGGAGCGAACATCACAACCATTGCTATTGTAAAGTTTCTATTCATTACCTCTTGTTTTTATTATTAGTAACAGCATGAGAATCGAACTCATATTGTGTGTTTCACTTGCGGTAGATTTACCGCTCATCTCTCTTTGTGGTGGACCTAATTATAGGTGGAGGTTGACGCTTACACACACAATCCGCCAAGGACTGCTATTTTAACTCTTACTGCGCCGTGTTATCGCTACTTTAATAAGCGCACCTCGACTTACTGGTTATAACTCATTTATTACTTAGCCTCTTTGACCACTTCTTTAAGTGTTTGAGAGATCACTGCGTCTGTTCCTCGCAGCACTACAGGGATATTATTACTTGCTGTATACGACTTGTACTTAACGAAGCATGCTAGAGACTCCAATTTATCTTTCATTATAGCGAATGCTTTGTCGTGATCGTACTTGATAATACTACCACTTTTGAAGGTGACTTCGATAGTAGTTTCTGTCCCAATAAGTGACTGACGTACTACAAAACGCTTAGATTGAATAACTTTACTCATAATATATAGTTAGGGGGTTAATTACACGTTATTATTAATATCTTTTAGTGATCGTATTTTGTTTGTTAAAGTGACCATTTTGTTTATTGCTCAAGAAGTGTGAGTATGTACTGCACTGAATCCCTCATTGCGCAGAACTTAGACGTAGTACATATTGTTTTATTCATACAGTTATTATCAGTTCACCCACGTACCCAGTTCGTTGAGCGAACCATAAAGAATTCTCGTAAAAGTCTTATAACTCTAATAATGTGACACTAGGTAGTTAAGTAAATAAGAGTAACAGGCTTATGTCACACTTTTCTATTCGGATCACTTCGCTTCGCTTTTTTCTTTCTCATGTTCTACTCATCCGATCACGCACACACACTAGCCCCACTTTGCTTCGCTCGCCAGGGGTATTTCGCGCACTCACAGAGACAAGAGTATAGAGTAAAAAAAAAGGAGGATCCTTCGATCCCCCTTCTCACTAGTCACTACTTAGAGCTTCATATCTCTACAGAATGCAGGTATACAGTTAGTATTGGTATATGACTTATATTTCTCAAAGCAAGGCATCGAGTCGAAGCGCTTCTTATGAGTGGTATATACTTTGTCGTGGTTATACGACACCTTTTCTCCTTTCTTGTTCGTGAAGGTAACGATGGTTGAAGTCCCAATTAGGGATCTTCTGATGACGAATCTCTTCGTCGCTAGTTTATTTAAACTCATGCTTAATTATTTAGGGTGTTAATTATTATTATTATCTCACTTAAACCGTGCTTGGTCTGTTATTACATGGTCATCCACTCATCTCTTATTAGTCCCACTACTTCATCCACTACATCATCATCATCTGAGAAGAGATCTAAATACCTAATTTCCTCTGTGGAGCTTAGGATACCAGTTAGCTCTTCAAGACTTGGTATGTCACCACCTGGAGTTTCTTTGATCCAGTATTTGTCTTCACTACAGTCAATCCCAGTGTTTATACTGTAGATCCA
>TARA_R110001583_G_C5671499_1_pt1 | contig 37488 bp, 36 predicted proteins | sample TARA_R110001583 | Tara Oceans TARA_R110001583 (sample SAMEA4398432) | marine metagenome | biome: Polar Biome; feature: [MES] marine water layer (ENVO:01000295) within the mesopelagic zone...; material: water (ENVO:00002006), including particulate matter (ENVO:01000060) such as...... | reverse complement strand
TACGGATCGACATAACCCACCCACTGCGCAACAACAAATCTATACCGAGGAGCCAAATGGCTCAGGGGAGGCTGTTGCTCGGCCGCAGTAGCTGATCAAAAAACAGCCAGAAACGCCGCGTATCAAGACTGGAAACCACGTCGCGAGCCCATGCAACCAAGTCAAACTCGGGATGAGATCGTATTATTAAAGAACGTCGCTGGATTTAGCAGATTTTCGCTGTGTCAGCTGATAGAGTCACTGATTCAGGACATATACAAGGAGAGGCAACATGGATGCTGTTCAAATGTCACTACCAGAGCAAATCGCTATAGTTCACTACAAGTCAGCTCCTAAAAAAGCAGTCAAGGGAAATGGATTTATTGACCTGCTCAAGAAGCTGATTGGTGACAACCTCAATGATGAAGATTTTTTAATGTGTGAGATTTTCGAAGATGGTGAGCTGGTTGCTATCACAGATAAACTACTAAATTTTAAGTACACATGACCCTCAACACAGTCACAGTTATAGAGCTTACTTCACTGTTTATGAGCTTTGTGAAGAGGTCAGAAACACCTAACTCTAGCTCAGTTGAAGCTTTGAGCGAACTCTATGACTTAGAAAATGTGATCTCATCTGACCTTATCGATGAACAGCTTCAGTCTAGAGAGTTAGCCGTTTTTCGAGCAAAAACAAATTCAGCTTGGAGCATAGTTGATCGTCTGCTCAAGGACGGTGACAAAGACTTACCAAACCACTACTTCTACGGTACTGACATAAGCCTTGATAAGAATTTATGGAAACCTCTTTGCTCTTCTGAGAACCACTCATTAAGAACTGTAAACTTTGTGTCTTCTATTACTCTTGAAACTGACTGGAAGCACCCTTTGTTGCGGTGTGGAAAACACAGGTACAGGTTCTATGTAGCAAACCAAGACAGTGAGTTTCGCCTCGATCTGCTTCATACCGATAGCCCTCAAATGGCTCAGAGATTCATAGATAGAATTGAACACAGTTACCCTTCTGAAGACTTCGATTCAATCAGAATATTGATAAGTCTGTTCTATCCAATCACTGAAGTTGTGAAGGATAAGGACAACGGCTCAATCAGGCTTCAAACTTCCAAGAACAGTCTGGTTATTAAGATTGGTAGTGAGTTGGTAGAGTTAATTGGTTGCGGTAATTACTTCGATATACCTCTAGCAAATTGTAAAAGAGATTACAGCCAAATACATAATATAATAAGAGCCGTTATAGAAACTGATAATATTTGATTTTATATTTATATGTGATATATATATTATATATACATAGCAATATAAAGGTTTTATATGGAGGTTTTATTACACAAGTATAATTTATTAAGCGAAATTCTAACGATTCATTTGAAGTACGGTATTACTTATACTCGATTCCCTCTCAAACAATCAGACAAGCAATTTCTCCTATATCTCTTGATTAACCATGAAGAGCCTACTCACGAAGCAATGCTCATTGATTTCGTTGATGGCTGTCCTTTCTTTTATCAAACTCTCAGCCAATTTGTACAAGTCAGAAATGAGTTGTTAAAACTCGACTATCCGTTGAATTCGCTAGTTGGTAAACCCTGCATAACTGTATTCAGTCTTGAGAATTTTGACACTCTGATGGGTGAAATGGCTCAAGGCCGAACAATGCTCATAGAGTATTTTAGAGAAGCAAAAGTGGACATAGAGAGGTGTACTCCTCTATTGGCTCAAGCTGAAGAGCAAAGAAAGCCAAACCTTGTTGAGTTGATCTCTGTTATCAAATCACCAAAGTTAAAGCTGATTGTGAAAGTTCTGTTCGAAGCACGAAGCAAAATTTTGAGTGGATATTGGTCTGACGATTACAGTGAATTTATAAGAGTTTCCAGCACCCTTCAGACAGCTCTTGAAGTAACCAAGAACCTCAACTCGAACGACAAGAGTCTTCTTATGCTTGAGCTAATTAGAGGGCTTCCTGTTGGTAATCTAGAGACACTGAAGGAAGAAGTGAACAACTTGGAGGGTGAGCAATGAGCAACAAGATTGATTTATCCAAGTTGGATCTGAAGAAGCTTGAAGAGCTTAAGAATAAGGTTGATAGCCGTATGGGTCAGCTACAAGACAACACTAACACCCTCGACATAGATTTTGACGAACTAACAGATAAGGAAGACATTGTTGGCTCAATCCTCAATGCAGATAAGAGTTATACAATATTCTTTGATCGAACTAACTTTTCTGACGAATCTGAGAATGAAAAATTCGATGTTTCTTGGGACGAACTTCAAGATTTTATCAAGAATGTGAATGGCGATTCTAGGTATGCCTATTCCCGAATTGACATAGGAGAGAAATCTAGCAAGGGCTACAAAGGAAGAATCGCCTTCATAGACAACAACTGCATAGTTGCTACAGATGCAGGGCTTTTCAACGAGTTAAAGGATAGTTTTTATCACTGCAAAAATCTTAGCTATAGCTCTGTTGTGTACGGCTTAAAGGATGGTGTGATAACTGACCTTGAGTACAATTCTTTTGATTGTACTGATCAGGTATTGGGCAGTGAAGTAGATAACAAGTATGGCTATGAATTGCATTACAAAGGCGAGGAAATTTTCTCTGTTGAACATCAAAATGAAGAGTTGAATAGAACTTTTCCTGAAGGTCTGTCAGATCAAGGAACGAAAGCGGCAGGTAGTCTTATGAACTATTTCCCTTCGCTGATTGGTGCCGCTACACCTGAATTGATACAGAAGCTCAAGCAACTAGACTTCAGGTTCTTTCCTCTCGATACAAGATTTCAAAACAGACGAATTCTTCACCAGCTTCTTGTGGCCGATATTGATTTGTTCAAAAGGTTTGGAATGCTGTTGTACTGCCGAACAACGAAGAAAAGAGAGCTTGATGTTGTGCAACAAATGTTGACTGACAAGCTCACTGACGAAGATGTGTCAGAGTTTCTTCATACACTTGTTAAACACTTTGAGTACAGCAATAACAGTGACACCAAGCTTTGGAATTTGGTTAGTGGATTGGACAATTCATACAAAGGGCTTGTTGGTTCAGACCTACTCAGGTTTGTCGATTTTGTCTATCCAAACCTTGTTGATCGTTTGCTGGAGCAAAAGGTGAATCTTTGCCAGTTCTCTGAGGTTATTGTTTTTCTAGAAGGATACCTTTCTGTAGGTGAACAAATTGATAGCAATATGTGGCAACTACTTCAGCTAAACATTGGTGATTAATAGAATACCAATTAAATACCAACTTGGTATCGTTACACGTTGATTTATTATTATTATATGTTATATATAATATAACGAACAACAATATATTATTATGAACAAGAAATTCAAGAAAGGTAGTATTTATACAGGAAATATTAAATTCATTAAGAGTGACTATGTATTTGTTAATCTTGGTAATGCTGATTGCTATGTGCCAAGAAATGAAATTTGCTACAAATATATAAGCAACTGTCAAAGTGTTGTTAAGCAGAATCAGATCGTCAATGTTCTGATTGAAGAATCCACAACAACAAATATTAGAGGCTCAATCAAGAAGACTAAAGACCTTTTCCAGAATCATAAGTATGAAGCTGGTCAGGAGGTTGATTATCAAGTCTATGAGGTGAACAAAGATTACTTACTGGTCAATGCTGGAGAAGTCCCTGCCTACATCCATCGCTCTGATGCATTGTGGTATCACTCAGACAGCTTGAACGAAAAGTTCTCTGTTGGTGATTGTGGAGTAGCAACGATTTTAAGTATTGATAGCTTTAAGGGAAGAATGAACCTCTCGTTGAAGCTTAACTCACCGCACCCTCTCGAAGTCTTCAAGAGCAAGTATGCTATTGGTGACATCGTTGAAGGCAAAATTCACAAATTCATAGACAAGTATTCACTCTTCTCTGTCGATCTCCCTGAAGGTGCCAAAGGTGGTTTGAAGGTGCTTATCAATGATCCAGCCATGAAGAAAGGCACTCCTGTTCGAGTAGTAATTGAAGCACTAGAAGAGCCTGAAATTCATTTAGGTTTTGCTGATAAAAAATCTACTGTTCTTGAAACGACTCAAAAGAAGAAAATCAGACTAAACAAACTCAGAGAAGAATTGCTGGCTACTCTCAAACACAGCAAGTTGTCGAGAGTCAGAGAGCTGGTTGAAGGTCTTTGTGAGTATGATGGTTCAGGTGTTGTTAGATTTGTTAACTGTGACGACTACAAGCCTGAACAGGTTGAGTTGTTGAAAGAATTCATAGAACTTCACAACTCTGTTTTAGAGGCCGATCTCCAGTTCTTCAGTCCATACAAGAAGAAGCCAAGAAACTCTGAGTATGAAAGAAAGGTTGAAACCTATGTCGATTCACAGAGGTTTGTAGAGCCGAAAGAGTTCATTGATATAGCAAAGACCTCCTTCTATGAAGGTTCACTTGAAGACATTAAAGAGAGTATTAGGCTGAATGAAGCCATCAAGTTGGTGGAATCTCTTGGAGCCAAGTCTCAGGATGTAATCTTCGATATGCTTTCAAGTAGAATTCTTTGAGGGTTGTGTAGACCAAAGGAAAGAGGCTATGAAGCCTCTTTTTTGTTGCCTCTGACTGTCAGCATTCGCTATCGTCTTGCTCCTTCCTGCTGAAACAACTACAGGCATAGAAAGCAGAGTAAATAACACAGACAACTGAAGCTACTGCTATGTAGAGATAGTGTTCGAATGACATTCCTGTTTTTAGAACTTCAAACAAGTCACTAATCAACAAAGAACCAATCTTCACCACAACAAGGCTTAAGACGAAGACTGCTGGTAGTGAGAAGGTGAATTCTAAGAGCTTCTGTAAGCCCTTGTAGGAGGTGTTCTTAGTTGGTTTCACACTTCAGCTCCAACTGCCAAAAGTTGCTCTTTAGCTTGTATGCTGTCGATTGCTCTAAGGACAAATGTAGTGAACGGTGCAGAGATAACCATTGAGCTGAAGAACAAGAAAATTTGCTCCATAGGCATAACGGTGTTCATTTGCTGAATGATCATTACAAGCCCTGTTCCTGACAAATATACAAAGCCTATTCCAACTACCATTGCTATACAGAATAGGAAAAGAACAACTGTTATGAATATGCTTTTTATTAATGTTTTAAGTACCATTTTTAAACCTCTTTTTTGTTATTGTTATTATTATTGTTATTGGGTTGATAAATATCCTAGCAACATAGCTATAACCAAAACGAGTACAAACTGAATAGTCTTTCTCGATAACTTTGATTTGCTAGACTTGTTCTTTTGTTCTTTGTTTATTTGCTGAATCTCCTCTCTGATTTCTTCTACTTCTAAAACAGTAGTTTCTTTTGGCTGTTTGTTAGTTGTAATAAAGAATGTAGAGAGAAATACAAATAATGTAGCAAGAGAGTTAGTGGTAATGTCTTCTGCGATATAACCAAACTTAAGCACAAGACTAGCAAAGGAAATATATATGAACAGTGTACTTAGAATAGTAGCCATTCTATTCTTGAACTTATAAGACCTATTAACCACAAAAACCAAATAAGTTACTTCTATTGATAATGCCACTAAACTACTTGCTAACTCCTGCATAATTATGTTTATAGTTGTTATATATATTATATATATCATCTTAAAATTATATTGCAAGGATATATACCAATAATTACCAGTATTGGTTTTGTGTTGGTATTTGGCGCTCTATTTGATGTGTATATAATATATATAGCACAAAGTATTGATATTATTTCTTATATGTGATATAGATATTATATAAACAAAGGTTTGAGGTAATTATGAAAATAACGGATTTCGAAAAAAATGTTCTAGATGGAACTAAACACTTCGATGTCTTTCTTGCTTTGAAGTCAGAGACAGAAAAAACAAAGTTAGACGATATGAAGAAGATTCTTGAGAAGAACCAGAGCAACGGTATGGAAGCTCATATTCTGTATTGCGACTTCAAGCGAGGTGCCTTTGGTGAAGCAGAAAACTTCTGCAATGACGAATATTTAGAAAAATGCTTTTCAGAAAAAAGAGAGAGAAAGTATTTACCCGCCTTACATTCTGAAGTCTTGTATAGAATGATTAAGCCAAGCTATAAAGCTAGCCTTAAGGATCAGGCTGAAGCTTTTCGCAATACCAATCTATATATGTGTGATTTCATAGAAGGGTTAACGGGTTGTAAGTTTGACAAAGACATATGTGGTATCAGCTATTTTATAGACACTATTAGGCCACATATAATTGATCATGGTATTGATTCGGTTGATAAGAACTTAACAACTGACTTGCTCAAAATTTTGAATGAATACAAAGAAATTCAATTATTTGATGATCTTGATTTTGGACAAGCCAGAGACAAAATGATGAGTCTATGGGCTTTGAATGCAGTTAAGGAAGACTTAGAGCAGTTCGATCCATTCTTTATGGATGGAATACTGAGTTACCACAAAGATACAATTAGGCTGGTTTACTCTTCATATGGAATAAATGGCTGTCTAGAATATGGTGAACCAGATTTCATTAAGTTAATACTCAATGCTGTTCTAAAGCATAAAAGACTATTCCATAAGCTAGAAGTCATTAATATCACAAATAAAAACAAGTCAGACTCCACCTCTTATAAGAAGGAATCTATAGGCAACTGGAACAATATGAGTCTTGTGATTCACAATAAGATCATTGATAAATATGAAGATTTTGCAGTCAATTTCCAAGCAAAATTCGGTGATAGTCCTTCACTCCAAGAATACTATGCTGGATTTATAGATAGTGCTGAAAAGTTAGTATCTATATATGAGAGCAATACAGATATGGAAGCAAACAAAGCCTCATAACTGCCTTTACAACAGAAAAGAGCCTTTCGAGGCTCTTTTTTTGCTTTAATAAATATACTTTCACCTAAATGCGACTAATCAATTACTTGCTCTATGTCAACATTTTGTCGAATAGAATTATAATATCATATACATTAATACCTTGTTTTTATATGATATCTCGCCTAACTAGAGGTAATTATGAAATCAACAAATAACGAGGAAGTTTTATTAGATAGAAAAAGACAGAATATTGAAAGATCTTATGATATGTTTCGTTCTTCAGGGAATGATTTCAATAAGATACAGGTATTTAGAGCTACCGAAGAGATAAATCTATTAGTGAGAGATCTTAACTCTGAGTTCATAGAAGAGTTATTCGATCCGAATAAAGACCCTATTCGAGAGGTCTTTTCTAAGTATGGTGTTCCCTCTGAAAAGAATAGTCTCTTTCATGGGGCTTCATTTGTAATCAGCCTATACAATGCAATACTTAAATATAAGAATTTATACTCATTGTTTAATATATTGGCTGTTAAATCAGATTATGATTACTGTGATCATTACAGCCAATGGAATGAATTCAACCTGATAATTCATAACCGAATATCAAATACATATGAAGACTTAAGAATTGATCTAGACAAAGGTCATTTATACCCACCAAGAGAACAGTACCTTGAAGGTCTTGTGAACAGTGTCAAAGCAAGGGTTTCGCACACCATAAGCAAGACACTCAAAGACAAGCTCAATCTTGAGGTTGTCAGCTCCAAGATATGCAAAGACGACAAAGCCTTCAGAGAGCTTGAAGTGAAGTCGAACTTTGGGAAGTTCACTTGCACAATTCACAACTGGTCAGGTGATGATTGTCAGATTGACCGCTCTACTTTTGAGCTATATGCAAAAGATGCTGTTCGTCTAAGAGGGCAAATTCTAGGCTCTGACTTAGACTCTGGTTTGCAGTTTAAAGAAGAAATCACTTATGACTTGCTGAAGGAATCTGTTCTTGAAGCTTGTATAAGCGAGATAGCTCCAATCGCCTACAAGCAAGGCTTGGCCTATAGGAAGAAGAGAAGGCCATAAGGAAACAGAGCAAAGAAAAGAGCCTCGAAAGGCTCTTTTTTTATGGTCTGGAAGAATGCTTTCGCTTTTCCTTTGGTCTTGGTGATAGACACTCATTGAGGTGTTCAACGATCTCTTTAATTGAGTGTTTTTCTCTGAACTCAATAGTCACAAAATCGTCAGTATCATAATCAAAGAGAATGATGCTTTGTAGTGTACGGTTGTTGCAACGGCTCTCTACAAAATTTGCTATATCGTATCTATCTCTAATCTCTGGATTCAAAGCCGCTTGATAGAACATACTTTTCAGTTCTCTATCGTTAAGAATCTGATTAGTAACTTCAACAGCCTTGGTAGCTACTTGGTATTCAGCAAGGTGATCTTTAATCCAATCAAACTCTTCGTTCACAATCTTACTGATTGTCTTCTCGTCAGCTCTTTCAAGTTGGTAGTAGATCTCTGAGATTGCTCTGTTCTTCTGTGAAGCAATCCATTCACTGGAGTAGTCAGCTCTCTCGTTGAACATATCGAGGTTAAAAAAGCTCACAAGGCCAACACCCTCTTTCTCTGGAAGAGCGAGCTGTATGAGCTTCCTATGCTCTGGATTGATAGGGTCAAGGTCGTGGTCTTTAGATGCACTCCTTATTGAGTTGATAAACTCAGTGATTGAAGCTCCACCAAGCCTCTTCAACAGCCTTGGAGAGCTGTTTAAGTAAAGCTCTGTCTTGGTATTGAGTTGGTAGTTCTTTGGTGTTACTGAGAGCTTGTGAAGAATCAAAGCCTCGATCTTCTCTCTACCATTCCCGTACTGAATATCTGCTCTAAAGTCCTCGTCTTCAAAACACTCAGGGCAATAACCGTACAGGCCAGCCTTTAGATCAGCATAGTCACGAAGATTAGATAACTCTGGTTTCTGGTTAATCGCTTTGTGAGAAGTTTCTTCAATCACTTCTGAGAGGATATCAGCCATAGCTGATAGGTTTTGAGGGTCTTTCTCTTTTAATAACTCGAATACAACTATATGCCAACTTTCAGTCGCTTGTTGTTTGAATTGTCCATATTTCATATTGCTCCTATGTTTTTGTTATATATTATAATATATCACATAAAAACCACATATCAATATAGCGCTGTATTTGACTGGTTGTATTATAGTGTTACAATATATTATATATACATATATTCAAAAGAGGAATGATGTATGAAATAACAATTGGAGTAACATTATGATTAACGAAACTGATAGAGGTAATGATAAATTCAAATTACAGTTTGAAATGACAAATGGTTTGAAGCTTTTCCTAAGAGTAAAGAGAAACAACAACTGGTTGTTAGTTGGAAAATGTGAAGATAATGAAGCAGATTTATCAGAAGTAAATTTCACTGAGGTAATAGATAAATTAGTTAAAGAAATATCGAATTCTATTTCATACAAGACAGCTCAATGGTCAAGATTAATTCTCACCCATATTGAAGAAACAACTATAACCAAATCAATAAAATTAGATAATGATAGTGGCAAGGTAAGGTCTGAGATTAAAACAATAATAGATAATGTAGAGGTATCTCAGATTGTTGATTTCAATAAGGATAGTAACGGATGGGTTGAGCCTCCTGAAACACCTTATATTGATGCTACAAAGGAAGCTAAAGAAGAGTTCTTATTGAAAGTTCAGGATTCACTGCATTCAGTTCCAAAACTTCCAGAAAGTGAAGATAACTATCTTGAGCCAGTTAAGGAATACAAACTCAATCCAGCAGAGTTCAGTTTCTATGAGTTTGCTCCAAAAGAGCTTAGAGAGAGAATTGATAACGAGATATTTAAAAACTATTTTTATAATGTATCAACCGCTGTTCGTAGAGAGGCTTTCAACAAAGCCTTCGATTGATTTGCAACAAAACAATATTATAATATCGTATTAATAAATATAACCGCTCTATATAATAACAACAAATAGGAGAACACAATGAGCCAAATAATAGATGACATTTATCTTCATATAGAAGATTTAAAAGATAGCATTGAAGAAATTGCTACTTTGATAGATTGGAAAGATATAAATACCAAAGAAGAAGCATTCAAGGAAATTCTTGAGAGAATATATTTTAGTGCTGATGTAGATCTGCAATATGAAAACTATGACGAAGAGGATTTGCAGGATCTTCATAATTACAACGGTGATTTAAAATTAGGGCATGAAGCAAAGCTATATCTTGACGATTGTGAAGCAGACGACAATAAAGAAGAAGTAGCTGACTGTAATATGTTGTTAATTAAAATAATATTATAATATCGTAGATGTTTATTATTCAGATACATATAATACCTCCCTATAATAAGGAGAATGAATATGAACCAATTAGAGAGATTGAAACTAAGCCATAAGATTGCAAAGAAATTGAGTGAGCATTGTTCTAAAGATAAGGGCTTGTCAGCCAAGGTGGAGATACAAAATTCACTACCTATGGAAGAGGAAAGGAAATATGCCTGTATAGATTTCTCAGTTTGTATGGGTGAGTCTCAGCTTGTTCTTGAAGCATATATTTATCAAACAAAAGACCAGTCAGAGATTGTCAGTCTTGAACCTGTACCGTTAGAGCCAAGTACAGAAGAGAGCTTGGTTCCATTGATTGAGTGCTACCAGAAGAAAATTGAAGAGCTAGAGCTTCCCGAAAATGAAGCCACTTTCTTCACCAGCACTACACCACAAGAACAATTCGTGATTGCTAGAACAGCTTTGAGGGACACTCTGCACGGTCTGGTTGATAGCTTCAAAGTAGAGGTATTTCAACAAGCCTATCCTTCAAAAGTTGCCTAAGTAGAAAAAAGAAAGGAGCCAATGGCTCCCTTCAGCTCTCTCATATCTCTTACAGAACTCTCTTCTTGGTATCTACCTTTCGATAATATCCTGAGTAACGGTATCGTACCTGTAGTTAACGATTTCTCCGTTTTCAAGCAGTGTTATAGCGGCATTTATGCAATTTAATGGCGCTATGAACCATTCTCTTGGATGGCAGGTCTTTCCATCGCCATCAACTATTTCGATGTCGAGACAAGCCTTTCCGAAGAATGTATGTAGTAGAGTCTCGAACTTATGAGTGTTCATGTTGAAGCTCTTGTATACAGCAACAATCTTTACGGGAGCCATTAGATAAGTGGGTTCATTGATGGCATTGGCAATTCGCTTTTCAACAGAAACAGTTGAGAAACCAATTTTGTAGAGATTCTGGACTGAGGCTATATCAGGGTTCTGACTCAGCGAAGAGAGTATATAAATGTACCCCGTTGCTTGGTCTCCAGCAGTAATGCCTAGCATATCGTCCAAAGAATTTTCGGACTTCGGCATTATTCTTCTTCCTATTTCGTCCTTGTATAGCTCTGTGGCTAAGGAGCGAAGCAACATATCGCTTTCGGTGCCGTTCTCAAAGATAAGGTGCAACTTGGCATTGACCTTTGCTTTCTTCTTTACCCTTTCACCAATGTCAGCGACATAGCACATAACACCATTAAGTATGAAGAACTGACCTTTTTGAATTTGCTGTTCTCCGGTGAACTTCATTTGCACAAGCTCACCAGCTTCAAGCTGTTCGTGACAGTTTTGGAATAAGTGTTGGTAGTCCTCAAAATTATTGCACTTCTTTCTTTGTGCAATTTTGTTGGGCATATCTGCCTTCTTGGGGACATTCTTGATATTGAAAATGCTATCAGCTCCGTCATCAAGCAAGCCCAAGGAGTCATCAGCAAATATGTCTTCCAGCGAGTCGTATTCCTTTGGCTCTTCTTGCTCTGGGAGAGTAGAGGTGATTTCTGGAAGTATCTTGTGTATGTCGTAATCGGCCAGCTTCTCGCACTGTTCAGGGCTGTCCTTGATAGTGCATAGCCTCTTGTAAAGCATATGCTCAGTTGGCTTGAGAAAGTCAGACTCTGGTTCACGAGCATTCTTAGATATAAAGCTGTTTATCTCTTCAAACTTGGAGAGAAGGTGTTCGTCAGGGGAGACCCCTTTGGTCTTCTGCTTCACCTCAAGAAGATTTAGGTCGTCACCCTCTACTACTTCTTTTAACCAATCAAGATCCATCTTAAACCCCGTGCTGCCGCCGCTGTTCACGAATAAACACCAAACACTCCGCCATTCGTCTTTCCATCATATCGGGGGAAGCAAGGTCTGGTTGTCTGCCGTTAGATTTAACAAAGGCATTGACCTTCGGCCATAGCACCTTGGCTTCTTCCAAGGTCATTTGTATACGGGAGGACTGGATGCTTTCCTGAATGAGCTTCAGAACATTTGCAGTAACGGACTTTGACAGGATCTCAAAAGCCTTCTGGAATGGATTGACACTATCAATAAGGTCAATATTGAGGTCGTCTATGTTGACGAACTTATCTGCCATTCGAATGAACTTTTTCCCGCCTTCTTCCTTGATCTGAGCAGTAGAAATCACACTATCAACTACAACATGTTGTCTTAGCTCTTCAGCTTCTTCACTTGTCAGGTCTGGATACTTAATCTGTATTATCTTTGGTATGAGGGCATTGTTTACAACTTCAGCATCAACACCTCCTGCTGAAGCTGAAATGACCTTATCATTTTGAAGTATCGCTGCCTTCAGCTCGTCAAGGTCTGTAGCAATGATGTCCTTTACTCGTTGAGTGCTTGGCTCTTTGAAGTTCTTAATCTTCATTGTGCCAGCAGGAGCAGGGTCGTTATCACCATCCTGCTTAGTCTTGAACTTAAAGCTGGGTGCCAACACCTGTTCCATTAGCAGAGAGCAGGTTATCGCTTTGAGCATATTGTTGACCGCAAAGCGAACCTGAGCATCCTCAGCATCAGGTTCAGCAATGAGGTTGGTGAATTGTGCATGGGATTTGTTGCTGGAGTCCCTAGTACAGCGACCTATAATCTGAATTATTTCTGTTAATGAGCCACGGTATCCTACTGTAAGAGAGTGTTCGCACCAGCTCCAATCAAACCCTTCTTTGGCCATTCCAAGGGCAACGATAATGTCCATATCGTCTGGAGATTCAATATTGCGAAGGTATTCGACAATCCTATCTCGGTCTTTCGGCTCATCATGAACAAGGTCAGCAACCTTAATCATTTTACCGTCAGCTCTCTTTACTAGGATTACACCTGTTTCCTCGCATTTGGAGTCGAATTCTCCAATCTCGTCAATTATCGCATCTACCTCGTCATACTTTTCCTTAGTGGACTCACCTGAGTTGACATTAGGTATATGAATTATTGTTTTTTTGTCTATATCTAATATCTCTCCAATTGCATCTGTATATTTACCTTTATAGAAATGGTATCCAATACCGAGGGATTTTAGGTACTCGTAACCGTTAAGTTGTTCGTAATAGTTATATGTTACTTTTGAATATTTAGATTCGTCTTCAGGTGTCAGTACGGGTACTGCATCACCCCTAAAGTACGATCCAGTCATAGCAACTATATGAGCAGTGCTATTATTCATGACGGACTTTATAAGACCGCCTAGAATATTGTCTCCATCAGCACTGACATGGTGGAATTCGTCAATTGCCAAGACTGTATTATTGAATGCTGATTCGTCCAGCTCTTCGAAGGCAAAACGAAGAGTCGAGTGGGTACAAACCAGAATCTGATCGCCGCTTTCCATAAACCGCTTAAAGGCTTTGACTTTGCTCTTCGCTCCACCAACCGTACAGAGGTTATTCTGAGGCTCTACAGTCCAATCGATGAAGAATCCATACCTAGCCAGCTCTGTTGACTTGAACGAACCTCCTATGCTCTTTTCAGGCACTGCGACAATGACTTTCTTCAACCCTTGGTTGTGTAGCTTGTCTAGCCCAATGAACATCAATGCACGAGACTTACCGGAGGCAGGAGGAGCCTTGATCAACAGGTACTGATTGCCTCTGGCTTCATAGGCACGAGCCTGCATTGGTCGCATTCCCATTTGATCTGTATTTGTTGACTCTCCTGTTTGGGCATATGTGACATCTAATAGATTAGGCATTTCCACACTCCTTGTTGAACTTCTTCTCATACATACGGAAGAGGTGTTCTAACCTTTCTTCATCTGAGTTGAAGCCACCATTTTTATAAAGAGTATCGACATATTTATCTACCTCTTTATGTGCATCAATGATGTTTTCAGGCATCTTATCAGGATCATAAATGGAGCTAAGAGAGCGATCAGGATAATTTTCTCTGGCTTCTAATACAGCAAAGGCAAGCTCCCTCAATTTGCGCTTTTGAGATTCTGTTGTTGCAGGCATTGGGAATGTGTTATAGCAAAGAACAGAAGAATAGCTTATATCCTTTCTCATTCTTCCAGCTATTGCTCTGACCCATACCATATGAATATTTGAAACTAAAATACTGAATATATATGAATCGCCATCATATATACCCATAGCTTTGTTTGTAATTACCGTGTCGCTATTAATAAATGCAACTGGGATGTATTTCCTTCTTTCAGAAGAAACTGTTGGAACTACAATTGTATGTTCCAAAGCAACTTTGGTGTCCCTGAATTGGTGTGCTCTATAAGCAATTTTATTAGCTTCTTTGTCCTTGCTTTCCAGCCTAGATTTTCGAACCTGTTCAATTCGTTCAGAAATAGGAGAAATGCTTTTAGCAAACTCAAGTTGATCATCTGGAATCCATATGCACCAACGAGAGATGTTCTTGATTAGTTCATTTGAACCAACAACTTTCTTTATAAAAATGTTTGCTTGAGGATGGTTTTCTAATAGTTGTTTTTTCTCTTCGTCTGTCAGCATCAAAGGCTGGGCATGTCCTGTATAGTTTCCAGCAGACATGACGGGGATATTCCAAAAGGGTTTACGAGAACTTTTAACAAAAATTGTCTTACCTGCAATCAGATAAGCATTGATGTTATCAGCCTGATGTCTTATATCATTCAGATAAAGGTACTTCGGTTTTCTCTTGACCTTCCGTAGACCGATGATTGAACAAGTCACACCTGCCTTGTTCTTAGCATTGTTACTCCAGTGGAAAGATTTAATTGCAAATGAAATTTCATTATTAAGAGCAAAGATATAAGGCCAAAGTGCTACAACCTGCGAACCTTCACAGATTGAGCTAGTAGAAACGAATGCATACTCTGATTCATCATTGATATAATTTGCTGCTTTGTAGAACCAACAACCGACATAATCAATATCTTTATATGCTTTTATTCCTTTAAAGCACTCTGACATATCCTTTTTTTGCTGCTCATTTTGTACTCGCGATCCTTTATATGGAGGGTTGCCCAGAATATAAACTTCACCCTGTGATGGGCAAATAGCACTCCAGTCGAGCCTAATTGCATTACCAGATACAATATTTCCGCTTCTCGTTAGAGGGAGAGATGGGGGACATTCCCCAAACTCAGCTTTGAACTCTTGGTTCATCTGATGCTCTGCGAGCCAAAGAGATAGAATTGCCACTTCGTGTGCAAAGTCATCCAGCTCAATCCCATAGAACTGAGACAGCTTGATACCTGACATAGGAACCCTAAGTTGTGCCATTTCCCCCTTTGAAGAGTCGATCCGCTCAAGCTCAAGCTCCTGAAGCCACTTGAATACTTCCATTTCAAGCCTTCTCAATTCCTTGTAGGCAATGATTAAGAAGTTGCCAGAACCACAGGCAGGGTCAAAGATTTTTAGGTTGGCAAGCCGCTGTAGAAGCTTTTCAAGTCTACGAGGATTTTCCTGCACCTCTTCCAGTTCATCATAAAGGCTGTTCAGGAACAGAGGCTCTATCACCTTCATAATGTTAGGAACAGAGGTGTAGTGCATTCCCATGCTCCCCCTCTGGTCGGTATGAACAACAGCCTGAATCATTGAGCCAAAGATGTCAGGGTTGATATTCGACCAATCTAGGTCGCTTCCACATTCAATCAGGATGCGGCGAGAACGAGCAGAGAAGCTTGGCGAAGGGATGTCATCGGAAAAAAGCCCGCCGTTTACATACGGGAACTGAGCCAAGTAGTCAGGAAGATCCTTCCTTGCGGTTTCTGGAGTGTTCAACACGATAAAGAGTCTATCCAAATAGTCGGGAAGATCTGAACCGTCAGCAAGTGTGTGTGAACCGATAGCATTGCTGAACTGGTTGTCTTTAAAGATACCCGTATCTTCAGCAAAGAAGCAGAACAGAAGCCTTGTCAGGAAGACATTGAGATTGTGGAGCTTTTGTAGGTCGTTCTTTGTGTCGTTGTCGAAATTCTCTTCTTTGATAAGGTCAAAAAGCTTCGCCATTTTTTCAGCAGCTTTGACATCAGCAGGGTTCTCACCCTGATAAACGGCCTTCTCCATCTGCGCCCAAGGAAGGAAGAAGTCAAAGTGCTTCGCAAGGTCATTGAAGTCTACATCTAGTGGCTCAAGTGTCTTGGTGTCTACTGCCAAGAACTCATTGAAGTCGGTAGCTATAACAAACCTGATTTTGTACTTAGATACAAACTTCTCTCTCCTCATCGAATCGATGTCTGAGTGTAGGGAGCCTGTCTTGGAATGCTTGAAATAGATATGCCTTTTCCAGACAACTTCGCCTTCCTGCTTTGCAAGGTTTCTCTCGCCAGAGCGAAGCCTGCCTACTGACTGTGGGCGATGCCCGTAGCTCAACAGAAGCTCAAAGGGAAAGTCCTTTTGAGATACTTCTTTCTTCTCAACTCGTTCGATCAGTCGTTTTGTGTTCTCTTCGATTTGAGCAATGTTCATCTATTCGTCCTTAATGACCACGAACTGCGACAGGAAAGGCATAGAGAGGGGTGTTCCAGTCCGTGTGGTAGAGATCCTAAACCTTTGATTATGGTGTAGTGGGCTGTCAGTGTCACGACTCTAGCGGAGTTCTTACACTCGCTCATGCCGTGATGGGAAAGCCCACACAGGCAGAGAGCAGTCCTCTGGTTCAACGGGTTCTTCTGGCAAGATTGTTATTGTTGTGAAATAGTCAGTGCCGCACGGACTGACTGCCTCGTTCAAAACATATAGAATCAACACGGCTTAGTCTTGGCTGAAAATATATAAAATATAAAGGACGGAATAATGACTGAAAAAACTCTAAACATGGAAATGGCAAACTTGGTTTGTCGGTTTGGAAGTAAAAAGGTCTTGTTAGACCTTGAGGAAGAGGTTGTGCTTCCGAGTTTTTTTGATGATTCACTAATAAGAGAATACGATAAAACTAGCTATTTCTTCTATGATGTGAAAGCGGTGAAGCTGGAAGATAAGGGAGAAGTCTTTGTAGGTTTGGCTGGACGATTTATAAAGGATACGACATTAGAAAGAGAGCAGATTTTTGATCGTAAGAATGGGTTGGTGCAAGACTCCAACTCAATGAAGTCCTCTCCATCAGCGATATTTTTGCTTATTCTGAATAACCATAGACTGATATATGTAAAAGAGACTAAAAACGCACCATCAAAGGAAACATTTAGATCTACTCTTTTGAGCTTCCTTAGAGTTAAACATAAGCAGTTTGTTGAGTCAGAGTATTTAAAAAACAAGGAAGACCCTGAGAACAATATAACTAAGAAGTCATTGTATGAAGCATATCCAAAACCAACATTAGAGCTAATATCCCTAACCTCTGATGATAGCATTGAGTCTTTCGTTAGAAATTATGAAACACTAAAGCATATAGAAATATCGCTATCAGACAGAAACGATGAAACAGATAACGATCCTTTTTTTGAGCAGCTCCAGAAAAGAAAAGATGATTTAGGAAGTGATAAGTCGGTTGTTCAGCATAGAAACTCAAAAGGATTAGACAAAGAAAAGGCCATCGCTGAGATCAGGGAGGCAACTGCTCAAGGAAATCAGAAGGTTAAGTTAAATGGAGTTGACTCTGATGGAGATGTATTGAGGGGAAACAACGAAGAATTTCAACTAAGAAGACCGTTGGAAGAATTGAGCAAACTACCGTCAAAAGCGGCAGAGCAGCTTTATGAAACATTTAAATCACTTATAGATGATGGGTTTGTTAAAGTACCGTCAACTTCCGAAAAAGCCAAAGATATTGTCAAAAAAATTGCTGGAAGGTTTTTCTGATGGATAAATCAGATCAATATCTCAAAGACCTAACAAAAGAAAAGAAGTTGTGGGATGTGTATCTTTCCTCTCGAACCATACCCTCTAGCAAGTTTAATACTTATTCTACACTGCTAGTTTTTTTTCTTCTCTCAATGAATGTCTTTTTGGGTGGGGAAGATATTGCTGAGATTACAAAGCTGATTCGAGATATGGCATTTAATGGCTTCTCGATTTCTTTAAGTACACTAGGATTATTACTAGCAGGGTTTACTATATTTGCGACAATTTCTCAGCCAAGTCTATCTCTGAGCATGGCTGAAATAAAACACCCGGATAGTGGTCTTTCTTGGTTGAAGCATAACTATTTCATATTTATCAGGGTTTTTATTTATTATTTAGTATTTGCCGTTTTTTCTCTTGCTATATCGATCTTTGGTCACTCAGGAGGGTTGGTTTCAACCATTGTTAATTTTAGCCCTTGCCCTAAACTAACCAAGTTGATAATAGTAAAAGTATCTTATGTTTTACTATTTACAGGTTACTATTTCCTAATAATGCAATTGAAGTCATTTATATTCAACATTTACCACTCAGTAATGACATCTCTGCGATGGAAAGGAGGAGGATATGATAAGGAATCATGACCTATTAATATTTTCTCGTGGTTGGGGTCAAGCCTAAGTTGAAAAAGGAGCCAATGGCTCCCTTCAATTCAATCACTTTGGTTTGTTGTCAGAGTTACCGTCTTTGGAAGGCTTGTTTTTGGCCTTTCTCTTTAGCTCAGTCTCTGCCTTGTCAGTCTCAAGACTCAAGAAGAAGGCTTTGAGATGATCAACCTTCTCAGGTGACAAATTCTTCTTCGTAGCTACAGCTAAAATTTTGTCTTTGTCGGCCAAGATTTCGTCCGGTTTATAGTTCCTGAATCTGTAGATGTCAGAGTTCACTGCCTTGATCACTCCTTCGAACTTCACAACCTCCAAGTTCCAGTGAGTAGAAAGTGTGACAACACGATCTGAAGGTGCTGGATTCTTCCCAATCTCCTTGTCTATCTTCCTGCTGTTTTGCTGAACAAGCTTATCTCTCTCTTTTCGAACCTCACCACCAAGCCTATCTAATGTCACAGTGTCAGGTGTCCACTGGTTCTTGAAAGTCACTTCAATAGGCTCTTTTAGAAGCTGTGAGGCAATGTAAGCATTCCTCATAAACTCAAGATCACCAGACACCTCAACTGAAGCAGAACCACTTCTCTGAGCGGTGAGAAGCATAAGCTTTGCAACAGAAAGCGAGTTCCTATCACTGACAATTGTGTTGTTGTCCAAGACAGTGAAAGCAGGCTTGTTCTGGTTCACCTTGTAGAAGGCAACATTGCCCTTGAAGACAATTTGATAGTCCAACAGGTCTTTATATTTTTTGCCTTGTTGAGCCTCACTCCACTCCTCAATAGAACCGTAGTCGTAGGTGTATTTTGAGACTATTACAGGGTAGATTGAGTTGTATCTCTGAGCTTCTACTCTCCTAGCTTCTTCGTTCTCAATCTCCTGAATAAGCTCCTCTTCCTGGATGGCTAATAGACTCTGAACAGTCTTCCATTGGAAGTTAGGAATCCAAGACAACCTGATTCCAATATCCTCCTCGATGAAGCTCAAAGAGCCACCTTCAACATACTTTTTACCAGTATTTTTTTGGGTTTTAATCTTGGGTGATAGCAACAACCCATGCTCTTCTAAAGCTCTGTTCAGTTGGTTGTAGGTTGGTTTTTCAGGAAGGCTATGCAGCACCTGATGAACAACATCTCGAATGTGTCTTATCGACTTTCCATTTTTATATTCCCAATGATCCTGTTGGCCGAGGCGATCAAGTTTCTGATACAGCTCGTCACTGAACATTCTATGTTTGAGCAACAGTTGCTTGTTCTCTATCGACTGCAACACAACCTCGTCAAAGACCTCGTTCTTAAGATACTTGCCTCTGACTTTTTTACCTTTTGAATTTGAGCAAGCTGTTAAACCAATCTTTGTTAAAAGCTCGTTCAACTCACTCATGTTCGTTAGGTCGTGCTTCATAATAAGAGCAATTTCAGTCTCAAAATCTTCAATGCTTTTACTTGTGTGAAGCTCTAGATTTTCAACCTCAATCTGAAGGTTTCGGCCATTCCCTACTTGGGTCACGAAGGGTATCTTTTCACCCTTGGAGTCCAGTAGGTATTCCTTCACATAACCGTTGCCTTTAGGGACAAATTTGAACCTATATTTGTACTTCTTCTCTACCGCTGTATTGGCCGCACGAAGAGCCAAGTTATCTCGTGCAACAAAGTAGTTCTGACCTAATTCGTTCACTGTTGAAAATGTACAATGAACATGACCATTGTGACTGACTGTTTGGCCTTTCTCGTCCTCTTTGGTCTTCTCTAGGTGTGTGTTAAGGGTGTAGAAGCGATTAGTGCCACAAAGCTCTTCTAAGACCTCTTCAGCATACCTACACATATAGAATGCTTTAGCTTCTTCACTCTCTATCCAGTCAAAGTCTTCATTGTAAAAAATAGAGATGAATTCTTTAGCCCAAACTTCAGGTACTTCACCAGCTTTTGGATTTAGCCTCTTAGCTTCTTCGGTGTATTCAATAAGAGCTTCTGTAATCTTCTGACTTATCGCTTCAGAGTGTTTCTTGAAGTCAGGGTGAGCCACTGGAGGAAGCTTGGGTATGATGGCTCCGTGAACCTCTGTTCGTATATTTCGAAGTGACACCCCTTCGCTGATAAGGTGCTTCTTCTCAATGCTGTTGAGGTAAGTTATTTTGCCTAGCAAATCCTTCTTGAAAATCTTGCCGTTCTTTTCGCTATGGCTTGGATTGTCTGAACGACAGTTACTATTTTTTTGCCAATGTGATGCCATTTATTTCACCTGTTTTCTTGTTAATTTTTCATCTTTTTTCTCTCCTAATCGCTTGAGTTGAGCGGTTAAAAAGTTCTTCACTTTGAGAGCTTCATTCCCAATCAATACAATGTCGTTGTGTTGAACACCTTCGTCCAAAGCTACTTCATTGAAGTGAGCAGTAAGGTCATTGAAGGAGTTAGAAAATTCTCTGAAGTCGGTCACTATCTTCTCGTCAGTAACACCTCCAACTCTTTGCAGAATTGTTGTGTCCTGAATGCCAAAAATGATGATGTTCCTTACAGGCACTTTGTAGGTTTTTGAGAAGAGCTTTATAGCTCTGAAGACATTCTTCGGTATGTCGAAAACAAACTTCGAATCGTAGTCAGAAGTGTGGTGCTTGATAGATTTTCGAATCTGGTTTGCGAGTGATTTCCTGTTATCTACAAACTTCCAATTTCCAGCTATTTTTTTCACTGCACCAGCAAGGTCGTCAATCTCCATAAGGAGGTTGTAAAGAACATTGTATGTCTTCAGATTTTCACTCTCAGTTGAGAAGTGCCATTCTTGAGCAATGTTGTTTAACTGAGAAGAATTTGTTTTAAAGCTGTTCAGTAATTTAACCAACAGCTCAGTGTTACTAACCTGCTTGTGCTTTGTCTTTGATAGGGCTTCTGAATCAGTCTTGGTTGGATAGACTGTTTCTGTCTTGAAGTAGTTCAAGGCATAGAAAATCATGGGCTTGCCTGTTGCCTTCGAGAGAGCTTTAACCGACTTCTGAAATGAGCGAGTACAGTCAACAGTAAGCTTGTGAATATCCTTGCTAGGAGTCTTCATTTCTTCCTGAACAGCTATGTACTCAGGAGTGTCGTAAACCTTCTTTAGAAGAGCAGTGTGTAAGTCATACATTACACACCTCTAGAGGTTGCAATCTCCTGTTCAATTTCAGCCAAAACTGTCTTGAAAGTGACTCTTCTTTTGAACTTGGATTTAACCTTCTGCATAACAGTAGGATGAAGTTCACAAAGAGCTTTAAGGAGTGCTTTGTTTACTTGTTGTGAGTCGATTCCAACTTCTACTAACTGACCCACTATGTTGTTGTCTGCGAGAGCTAAAGACACAATTTCGAACTCTTCCTTATAGCTGTTCAAAGCCTGTACCTTCTCTTTCTTCTCTTGCTCTTTTTTGGCCTTCAACTCTTCCCTCTTCTTCTGGCTTTCAACCTTCTGAAGTTCGGCAATGTATTGAGCAAGCTCTTCAGCAGAAGCTGTCTTTATGTTGATGTTCAACTTGCTCTTTGGCTTTGCAGGAGTTTCCTGCTTAGAACTCGAAGTGTCTTGATCAACAGTCTCAACTGTATCATTTATATTGTTATCTATATTTGTATCTATATTCGTACTGTTCTCATGATTTTGCATTTTCAACCTCATTTATTGTTATTTTATTTATTACTCCTTGCATATATATATGCATTCAATCTCGGAGAGATTATTAGTGTTTCTTGTGGCTAAGTGTTTTAAACACAGACACAGGGAACCTTCCACCTTGCCCTAAGTTTTATGTCTAGTATTAATCACATAAACACTCATATCATCATGTATATCATATTCCCTGTGTACGTCAATGGTATATAAAACCTGTGTTTCAATACATACAGCTTATAACAAATAACAATTCTGGTTCTTGGGTGCGCTAGTCGCACACATTATTTTATTTTATATAGGTGTGAGAAATTGACATATTATTATATTCCTATAATATATATAATATATAACAACAATAATTAAAAGGTGTATATGAAATATGAACAGATTAAGACACTAACAGGAGGTTTAGTTCTTTTATTAACAGCGATTGTTAACCCTACCATTTATGCTGATAGTTCCGTTCAAGTTAAACAGGAAGCACAAGAATACTGCTTACAGCTTGAAGGCACTGGCACTTCGATATCTGACTCTTTTGAAGACTTCTCAACAGCACACTATGTTTGTCCTGATGATGTCGTAGGTAATTCTATTTACTCATTGCTTGGAGAAGATTACACACCAGACTTATTAATGAGAAATGGATTCGAACCGCCTGACGAAGCGAAGATAAAATCTCAATCAAATAGCGACTTCATAAGTATTATAGTTACTGCTGTAAAGTATATTACTAATGTGATGCTTTTCTTTGTAACACTAATCGCTTTCAAAGTTGCTTTTATGAATGTGTTTGGTAAAGAAAAGACAGCTTCAATGTCATATCAAACAATGTTCTATTTATCTTACGGTATAGGCTCTTTCACATTGCCAAGTATTGTATTTGGTTGTGCAGTGTTAGGTTTGTTTGGAGCTAACTATCTATCCAACCAGTTCCTTCACTTTTATGACAACTCTTCTTTCAATCAACTTATATCTGATGACGACATAACAACATATGCAATGAACAATGCTAATGAACTTATGGCTACTGTGTTGGAGGCTGACAGAACAGAAAGAGTGAACAAAATGAACTTTCAACTTATCAATAGTGACACCAATGATAAGGGTCTTACTTCTCTGCTTAATCATGATGTAACGAAGCAAGGAGCAAGAGACAGAGTGGTTACTGAAACTCCATATGAGTTCGCACTACAGACAGCTAACACTTGGTATTTTTTCGACGGTGATTGGAACTTGGATATCAACAGAGTAACCCATGTTGATGCTATCGGATTGGTCAAAAAGGACACTGAGAAAAGATACGACTACAACTCAGATTGGTATGGGAATCAGTCTGTCAGTGGTGTTCTTTATGTTAACAACAATGCAAAGGAACTTGAGAACCGTTTCCTTGGAAAACATGCGGATTCTGAAGAAGGCAATATCCAAGAAATCTCTGAGACAGTGAAGCAAGAATATGCAATCGCTCTTGATAGAAGTGCATTGATCACTGGCCTTCGTACTTCGTTAAGAAAAGTAGCTAAAGAAGCAGTTCAATCTGGTTCTGAAAAGATACTTTCAGTGTCAGACATTCCTGACAAAGTTATCAAGGTTATCGCTGACGAAATGAAGCCATTCGTTCAAGTCGCTGTAACAAGAGCTGGTTTTAAAACTGAAGAGGATATCAAGACATATGCTCTTATGATTGCAGGCCAGCTTGTAACAATGGCTGAAGGAGGCTCTTTTGGTGCTTTCAAGAAGAACGGTACTTGGGGTGAGAGAGTGTATCTTGAGCCTCGTTTGTCGAAGCTTCAGAAGGTGTTTGGCACACCCTTCGTAGAGAACATTGATAACTATATTTGTTCTGGAAAGAGACAGTACAGAGAGTATGTTGCTCAGTACAAATCACAGGTTGAGCAATACAATTTCATGCCTGAATCTATGGATAACACGGATGTTTTACAAGCAACAAATTTCATTAACACTCAATGTGTAAATGTAGAGACTGAAGGGTTATCTCTTATTGGTTCAATGTCAGAGGCTGATAGAGAAGAATCACTTAAGCAGGCTAACATTGAAAGGCTCACACTTGCTTTGTTCTTCTCAGCTTACAAGAAGGCTGGTTTGAAAGTTGCTGAAGAGGTTTCGAATCAAAAAACAGACCTAACAACACGAGTAAGAAAAATTGGATTCACAGGCTTATTCCTTTACTTCAAAGATCTAATGACAATGAACAAGGGTGCTGAGTTTGGAAGACAGTACATACTCGATACTGTGAGCATTAAAGCCAATGCAGATTACTCAGTAGATAGCTTCTTCTTGAATGAACAAAACCTCTTCACTAACAGAGCTGATGTTGAGTTTCGCAAGAGACAAATTAACAAATTCTTCACCAAGATAAATTTGTCTGAAATGTTCCGTTCAGGGACAGTCCTTCAACCTTCAGTCAGTGTTCCACTAAACACACAACCTACTTCAACTGATGCCTTTGGTGTGAGTGCTAGTGAGGTGCTTGAGAAGCTACTTCCGATTGATATGAAGAGCTTGAAACTTATGTGGTGCTTGGACTTAGAGAAGCCAATCAATGATGGCATAAGAGAGAAGCTTGAAGATCCAGATTACAGTTGCACAAATTACAAATCGGTAAACATTTTTACTGCAACACAGATACTTGGTTCTGACCTTATCGACACCTCTATTGAACTAAAAATCACTCAAGCTGTTGCTAACGGAATGGCGAATTCACTCGACTTTTCAAAGAGTTCAACTGGTTCATTAAGTAAAGGTGGAAAGCTTTCTTCGAGATTCCCATTGGCTATGTTGACTAAAGGGGTGTTGAATTTTGTTGCCGTAACTTTGAATTCATTGAGTACAGTTATCAGCTTGCTCTTCATTGCAGGAGCAACCTTAAAGTTCTTGATACCTGTTGTAATCGCTATGACCATCATAACCAGCTTTATCAACTGGATTTATATGATGGTTGAGACAATGTTCAGCTTCCCTATCGAAGCGATAAAGCAACAGGCAAGTCACAACTGGAAATCAGTGTTCGATATTTTCCCTGAGTTCGTAAACAAGTGTTTGGCGATAATTATCTACTGGCCGCTTCATGTTATTGGCTTGGTAGCGGCGATCAGCTTACTCAACTCTTTCTTACCAGATTTCATACTGTTTGCAGTGAAGGACATTATTGTGAGTGAAGCTAACGGACCTATTACGACATTCCTTTACCTTATCTTGGCTTTCACTGTGATAGTGCTAGTTATCTGGTTGACGATCACAAGTATCGTGAAGGAGTTGATACCTAACCTTGTTGATGCCGTATTGCAGACTCTAAACACAAGAGTAAATCTTGCTGACGATCAGATTGGAACTGCTATGCAACAAACCGTAATAGCAAATGTAGGCAACACAGGATTGAATACAATGGCTGACGGTGTTCAGAAAGGAACAGGAATCACTGCAAAAAGACTACAAGCTTTGAGGAGCAGAGGTGCGGAGAGAACAAGTGCAAGGGCTAACAACCAAGTCACTACCAATCCTCAACAGAGTGATTCTCAACCGACTACCAACACACAACCACAAACAGGTAAGAAGTTTGAGATACCTTTAGACGAAGAGGCTAGGAAGCCAATAAAGCCTAAATCAAAACCAAAACCTGAAAGACCCGACAATAAGGGTAAATAAATAAGGGGGGCTATATGCTCCCTTTTTTATCTTCACCATTTACATATATAATATACATGGCAAAATATTATTATAATATCGTATAAATATATACTTACTCGATATAACATAACAACAAAAAGAGGAAAGCCATGAATAAACTAAATTTAAATGAAGATAAGATAAATGACTATATTGAGTATGCTGTATCTTATGAAAAAGATGTGGTCATTGATTTTATAAAGGATAAGAACTACAAGCCCTGCACAGTGGTAGCTGCAAAGGATAGGATTGAAGAAGTAAGAGACTGGATTAAAAACGAATATAATATATTTGGAAATAATCTTAAAGCTATTGCAGTTAGGCCAGAGCTTCAACTTCAAGGAATATCTGAAAGTGTCTTAGAGGATAGAGCGAGAACCAGATTAGAAGAAGAATTGGATGCAGGAACCTTCACTGATCACTTAGGCATTGAGTTACCTAAAGACACATCAAAATCTTCTCGCAAAAATCGCTCCAGAAGAAGACCTTAATACCAACTCAATACCAATCCAGTATCAAAGATATACTGGATATCTTCTTTGAGAATTCACTTATATGAGAATTCTCAAATTCAAAAAAAATTTACCTATTTCAACGCTACTCTCGCCACTTGTAGACCGCAGAGATTTCAGGCAACTCGATACCAAATTTATCAGCTAAGGCTTGAGTCTTTTCACACCACGGAAAAGCTTGAGACTTAGTATTCTCTTCAACAAAAGCTTCAAAAGCTTCTTTCGATATGTTCTTTGAAAATTCATATATGTGAGACTTCTCATACTTGGCATAGAATGTACCGATATAATTATCGCCAATAAACAAATCTCCAGCTCGCATATTTATAGCTGGCATATATTTTGCTTCGTGGTCACACAAATCATGAAGGCTGTAAGAGAGGTTCATACGGTTTTGATGCTTAAATCTAACAGACATCCCTTTAGTAAGCTCACAGTTGAGCATGGGAGATATAACACTATTACTGTAGTTTGTGAAAGTAATGCTCCTCCCTGAATGGCTGAAATCGATAAGGTGTTGGCCGTCTTTAGAAGACACCAAAGCAACTCTACGATGACCACGAATAGGTGGTCTTCCACAATAAGGCTCTAGTTCAACTTCAGGAGTTGCTTTATAGATCCTTAAAGCCTTGATGACTTTTTCAATATTATTGAGGCTTATAGTTTGAAGATTAACCTTCGGCTCTCGATATTCAAACATAAATCCATCTCCTTGGTATAAGCCTTAATTGAGGCCATGATATATAAAATACACAACCGATGCAATACCATTATTGGTATTATATTGGTATTGTATTGATTTTATATTATATATGTGTATAATATATATCAGGAGTATATATTATGTGTGATTTTAACAAATTTAATTTTTTGATAGTAGAGGTTAATTACGAAAGAGATATGGAGTTAATGGTAGAGGTGGAAGGTTATGAAAACTTATCTTTATTTCCATACACTCACCACATAGGTCTTCACGGAAACCTCCCTAAAGAAACTGTTATGGCTAATAATAATGCCTTTTTCATAGATCAGGTCGCAAAGCTTTATAAAGTTCCTGAAAGCAAACAACAAAAATTCGAAGAAGACTTTGTTAGAGAAATTAACTCTCGTTTTGAGATTTATATCAAGTCTAAAGGCAAACCAAATGCTATTGAGCAATTAGAAAAAAACTACGACCTAACTAGATTCGAACTAAAACTTGTTAGTAATGACAAGATACAAGTCACAGATAATCGTTATGACATAGACCTTGGTGAGTTCTCAACCTTCTCTGAATTGAAGAATACTATCTGGACTCTGAACCATATCGACTCACTCGCTCCAAACTATGCATTTATCAGGTCTGGAGAGCATCTTAATCTTGTGAACACTATAACTGGTGCAGAGCTTGGGAGGAATGGCCACGATTTAATCCCCAGTGTTTGTGAAGACATTTTGGAGGAATACAGAGAGTCCTCTCTGGTCAACATTGAACACTTAATATCAGAGTATGAACCGTTTGTTATTTATTCATACCAAACCTTGATAGATCCTTCATACACTTTATCGGATGAATGTTTTTTTACGGGAATTGATCCATTTATTAATGAAACAATGGATAGAGTTTATAAATTAGTCACTGAAAATGGACTTGATATAAATGATCAAGGAACTAGAAAGCTAATAACAATTAATTTCTGTAAATAATATATATCATAGTATTGATGTTATATATATACATGATATATTTATATATATAACAACAAAAAGGTATATCATGAATCCAATTATATTATTTTCAATAGCTTTGCTTTTCCTAACAGTCAGTATTTCGGTATTACTTTATTGTGATAAGGCAGCAAGAGCTTATGTTCAAAGACAGTTGTTCATATCAAAGCATGGTTGTAAGCCAGAAGATTTTTTCAATGAATCTTTGATGGTAGGTAATACAGATACAAATATTGAAGAGCAGATAACTGATACAGACAATGACTCAAATGAAGCTCAAAATAGCAACTTAACTTTTACATATAATGTAATACTGGCTTATGCAATTTCAGTAATTGGCTTGTTAAGTTTTTCACTTATCCTAAATTAACAGTTCGGAATGAACTAAGGAGCGAAATGAGATGGTTTAAAAATATATCTATAGCAATGCTAATTTTACTCTCTTCACTTATCCAAGCTGAAGAACTTCGAGTTGATCCCAAACTCAGCCAAGAATGTATCAACTTAATTACAATCATTAACACTGCTTCTCCTGACGACTCCAACTACAAAGTAACTAACGAAAGGCTCAATCACTCATCAGACTGTATCTCGTCTCAATCTGGTGATATGAGTCTTTACAATGTGTTCGGCAAGGATCTAATGCCAAGAGCAACACACCAAGTAATGAAATTCTTACCAACAACAAGCTCTTCATCACTCAATAACAACTTTCAAAGCTTCGATACGAACCCAAACCCTTCAGCTTTTGAAATGGTCTTAGAGACTTACTACTACTGGATGTTCTGGTTGTTCGCTGTCTTCACCGCGATCAGGTATCTCACAGAGCTAGTGTCCCTTGCTAAAGAAGGTCACTTAACGATTAAAGAAGCCCTTGTTCCTGCATACCTCTACAAAGTGTTTGCTCCAATTTTGTTGCTTGCTCCAATCAATGGAATTCCACTTATTGTGTATGCAATCTTGGTAGTGGTTCTCCTCGCATTATTTTTGTTGGCCTTCATTGCTTCAATCTTCACTGTTGAACAGTCTTATACCGATGTAACAGGCAATCCAGAGCTTATAGAAGAGATAGAGCCTGCATTAAAGAGCAGTATTGATCAGTTGGTTGATAACAGCCTGAAGCTACAAGTATGCGATATAGAGAACCGCAAAAAGCTAATGGTTGGTCAAGTTGCTATGCAGGTAGCCCCCGCCAATGAAAAGCTAAACCTCTTCAATCAATCTGAGTTATCTCAGTGTCTCCTAGAGACAAAACGATTCAATCCAGCTTGGAACTCAGCTTCTTCAATCAGAATTGAAGACAATTACATTCACACTTCGAAGTCTTGTTTTTACGACTTTGGAACTGTGAAGGAGTATGACTGTGGAGCAACCATAGTCTCTAAAGGAAAGATTTCTGACCCTTCTACAAGCCTTCAAAGCTTCTTCACTAGCTACACCAATACCACAGCTAAAGATGTGAGAGAGATAGCCAACGAGCTTGTGAAATACAACTGTCAGACTCGTGACGACATTGATAGAAATAACGACAAATTTCTTTACGAATCGTTTTGTGCAAAGCAGGACATATCAGGTCAATTCACCTCTGAAAATGGCTTCATAACAACATACAAAAAGAAGCTAGATTCAGACATAGAACCAATCATAGCCTCATTGGATAAGCTGAAAGAACAGGTTTATAAGGACTATTTGAACAAGGCTCTAGAGGTGGAGAGAGCAGTCATAAAAAGTCACATAACTAAGTCTCAGTTGAGCAATGTGTTCTTCGACACCTCTTCAGTCTATAGAAGAAATACTCTTGACGAAGAGAAGTACAAATCTGACTTGATCGATCTGTTTAACTCCTTGTCTGTCGCACTGAACAAAGATATTAGCCTCACAAGTCAAAACACCTCACTAAGAGAAAAGGGCTTGTCTGATGCTCTTTTCAACTCACTAAGAGATAACACAGAGCTTGAGAAGACAGTTGAAGACTTGGTTCTTGCTAGTTCGTTTGTACAGGTAACAGAGTCAGAAACTGGTGAAAAACTAACTCTAATGGGTATCTCTCAGTTGTACGAAAATGCTGGTTTAAAGTCTTGTGTGCTTGCTGGAGAGTGCAAAACTACAAAGCTTTATCCAACTGAGCAGTACATATCTAGTTCTGTATCAATACTGAAATTCTCTGAGAAAGTTCTTATGTCTGCTGTAGGTATAAAAGCTTTCGTTATGACTGTTGAAGCAATAGGAGGTTCTGGAGGTATCAAATCCTCTTTAATGATTAATCAGCTTAAACAGGCTTCTCAGATAATGCTGGATATATCCTTAGTGACGATTATTTCGATATTTGCATTCATAGGAATATCGTATATATCAGTGACATTGTTTTTTGGATTCAAAATTTTCAACTACATAATAGAAGTCATAAGAGAATTTATTGTAGTTATTCCGAGGGTTGGAAATGTTATCAAAGGAAGTGATGACGATGTTTACTCTTTGAGTTCATTTATTACAAAGCTACTTTACTTCTTTTTAAAGCCAGTGATTATTGGAATATCAATGATCATTCTTCTTCTTGCTATCTCATTAAGCGATTCAATTCTATCTGCTACATTTGGTTCATTCATAATACATAAATTTATTGATACTGAAATAAACAGTGGAATTCTAGGAATAGTCGTTTACTTTATCGGTGTGTTTTTTTACATAGTTATGAAGATAGTCATTCTTTTAGCTACTTTAAAATTGGCGAATTTATTTATTGATAGCTTTGATAAATGGATAGCACACAATGAAATGAAAGTGGTATCAGCAATTGAGCAGCTACAAGACTTCTTAGTAGCACACTTAATATATAAAAAATCTGGTATTACAAAATAACGCGCTAGATCAATATTATATTAAGTATTGGTATTATATTGGTATTGCGTATTGATCATATATTATATGCGCGTTAAGATATACACATAGAATATAAATATACGAAGAGGATTTATTATGAGACACATTATATTAGCGACAATATTTACACTGATGACTGGTTCTGTATCTGCGGATATCATAGTCAACAAACATGTTTATGACGAAAACACCAACCAATATGTTGAGGATGTTACATACACAGGTGACAGTGTTCCTTTAAATGGAACCAAGTGGAAAGTTAAAGAATTTCCTGTCACTTACAAAGTTGGTGAAACTGGAACTCAAGAAGTGGATATCAGCTTCCGTCTTGGGTTTGCTGAAGTTTTTGATTCTGGAGGGAATTTAATAGATTCATTCAAGGCAAGATACTTCGCTAAGAAATTCGATAATTATTGGTTCTTCCAACACAAACAAGGCATTTCATATGCATTCAAGGTCATTGATACAGCACCAGAAGATTATGAGATGGTTATTATTCGTAACGGAGAAGCAGAAAGAACAACTGGTTTGATAAAAATTAAATGAGGTGATTTATGAGTTATGGTTATGATCAAACTTTAGAAAGACAGAAGAACAGACTTAGTTATGGTAAGAGACAAGCTGATGCTGTTATATGGCTTGTATTATATGTGATTGGTCTTGGTGTCTATGCTGGTCTAAGAGCTTATGCATTGGTGTTCTACAATATTTCTATAAATGATGGATTGTATGAAGCCTTCCTTAATACTCATAGCACAGTAACTATGTTGTTAAACTAAATTCAAACCATATCTCATCCCTCAAGATTAGAGTGTTCGTTATTCGTTCACTCTTTTTATATATATAAACACAGCCTCATTTATCTACAGCAAAGAAATCTTACAGAAACACCCCTTTAAGCCCATCTACTTTACTTCTCCATACCAAAACACTACACGGCATATATAACGACCTTACAGCCATATATTTATTAGTATAACGAATAGATCTTCTCAACAAACCAGCAAAGTCTTTTACTATTAGCTCAGTTTATCTTTTCTGATGTTTGGTGCTTCGCACTTTATTGTTATTTGATTAAGCGAGTATCAAACTATATTGTTTTATCAAACCAGCAGATGCTTGTTCTATTGGTACAGTTTATCTTTTCTGGTTGTAAGTGCTTCGCACTTTATTGTTACTTGATGTGGTGTGTTTGTGAACACTGTGCAAAACAAAACATAGTGCGAAGCACCAAAAATCAGAAGAAAGATCTAATCATCTACTCGTATTATGGATAGGAACACACAACAGGAAACAAAAAGAAATTCAAATTACAGTGGTTGAGTTTCCAAAACTCGACCTCTATTAAGAGTTCTATTAAGTAGTTTTATTAATAGTTATATTAGGAGAAATTTTAATCTTAAAGAAACCGGATAGATAAGGGCTTTTTTGGGGGTATATTTTTCCGAGCGGTTCCGCGATGTCGGGGGTTGGGTTCCGCGATGTCGGAGATTGGGTTCCGCGATGTCGGAGATTGGTTCCGCGATGTCGGAAAGTAGAAAACAACAAACGATACCTAGCTTGCAACCAAGCCACTACCAAGTCTAAAGCAAATTTCAAACACTATAGTATTGAGCTTCAGCAGGAGTACCGTTTAGTCGGGTTTAAGGTTCCACTATATCGGGGAAAAAGAAAGAGCCGTTGAAGGCTCTTATCTGAAGGAGGAATTTTTCTTGAATCTGAAGATGGTTGAACCGTTCTTCTTGATTTCAGACTTGCGGTGATAGTCTATGTAGCCTAGCTCTTGCAACTTACCAAATGCTTTGTTGAGTTCGTATCTGAGCTTCTTAGGACTGTCTTCAACCTTACCAGTAGCTTTGTTCTTGATCGTTCTTGTGAAGCCAGTTCTCTTCACAAAATCGTCCATATAAATGAAGTGTTCCTGATTGCTGAAACTCTCAAGTAGTAGATACAGGCCAGTCTCAATTTCACTCAATCTACCCATGAAAGTGATAGAAGGAAATCTGGTGTACTTCACCGATCTGTAAGTGTTGGCAAGTCTTGAACCAACCTCAAAGGTTATATCTTGGTTCTCGTGATTAACTATCACTTCATTGAACAGACTGCATTCGATGCTATGAGAAAAGCTGTTGTCCGTATTGTAGACAAGGCTGTTCACTTCCATTCTCTTTGCTTTGATAGCAAAAGCTTCGTAGATAGAGTCGTTCACTCTCTTGATGTCATAAACCTTCTCACAAGCTTCGTATTGGTCGATCTTGTGTCTATGCAGTTGGCTTCTAATCCCTTCAGGACCATTGACTGTAACCATTTCGTCAATGTTGAACCTCTTTCTAAAATTCTTTTTCTTAATGAAGTGAAGGTTGTCCAGCTCTTCAAAAGTCATAGTGAAGTGGCTTATGTCCTCTTGGCTTTTCAAAGACTCGTTGTTGATATGGTTGAGTAAGTGAAGTAGCAAAAACGATTCATGCCCGTACTTAAACGAGTTCGTTGTAGTCGTCTTGTAAATTTTATCGTTAATGACTTTAACGATCTCTTTAACATTATCTTTGTCGTATCTATTGCCTGTAAGAGTGGAATTCAAAAGCAACATTGATAATGGAGGAGCTTCAGCAGAAGTGAACGAACTGGTTAAAGCATAATCCTCACCAGCTCCATTAATCTCTTGTACAGTGTTTTTTTTAGCCTTCGTTGTCTTCTGTGAAAGCTTACCAAGTTCGTACTCTCTAGCCTCAAGTATCTCTTTTATATTTCGTTCTTCATTCATATTGTCCTCATATAGTCGTTAGTAAAAAAACAGCCCGAAGGCTGTAATAGGTGAATCTTAGTTAGCGACAGCCTCCTGAAGCATATCTTGTAAATAGTTAACATTAAGTTTAGGAGAACCGTCTGTATTAAACTTCTTACCAATGAATGACTTTGAAGAACCGTCATTACCATATAATGAAACAATAACCTCTTCTTGTTTATTGATGATATTAAAATCAGAAATTGAGTTGCTAGATAATAATTGTGTGAATGTGTTCATAATCTTCTCTTATAGTTGTTCTTTATATTATCATCATAACATATATAATATATGCGTCAATACCAATGTTGGTATTATATTGGTTTTATTTTGGTATTATATTGGTATTTATATAATAGTTGTTTATTTTAGTTATATTGCGCTAGTATATAGCAATAGGCAATGAGGATATATTATGAAAGAGTTAATTAAGAATATTATTTCCGATATTCAAAACGAAGTTAAATCAAATTCACCAGATACTCTTTTCTTACTAAAGGGCTTCACTGGTCAGTCTTTCATTGACTACATATCTACACCAATATCATTCTCTGACAGCGAGAAAGAGAAGTTGTCTATCAGTCTGAGGAAGTCTATTCAGGTAGAGAAACCTGATTTTGTTATCTCCGCTTGCATTGGACTCATGAAGCCAATCAACTTCTCAAAAAAGAAGCACTCTAAACGGGAAGTGCTAATTGTGTTATTCGAAAACAAGCAGGGAATTTTTCATATAGCCAACTTCTATATAAACCGTCAGGGGAAGAAGAAGGTTCTTGGCTTCTCGCCAGCTTGGAGCTATGACGAAGATACAATCAAAGCCAACAACTTCACGATGGCTGGTGTGCTGTGTTCGTGGTATCTATCGCTTGAAGAGGTGAATGACTACATAAGTGCAATGCAAGTTGAGACAACAAAAAAGCCTCACAGACCAAACTAATCAGCCTGAAAAATAAGTTCTAATAATCCACTCATAACTGGATATCAACAGAACGAACATTCCAATCCATACAAACCTACTCAACCATAAGTCAAGCTTGTTTATTGGCTTTACTGCTTTTGTATCTTTCATTTCATATTACTCCTATATACAGATATCTTAACATATATAATACAATAAATCAAGATATATATAATATATAGTGTTGACTCTATATTATTATGTGATATATATAATATTAAATAACAACAAAAGGTTTTATTATGAATCACACAAAATCAATATTATTTATATCAATGGCTTTGGCTTCGTCAGCAATAGCCAATGCTTATACATATCAATCAGAAACTAATGCTAGTTTAACTGATAGAACAATGAATATAGAAAAGACTCAAACAGTAAGAGGAGAGGTTAAAACGAATTTAAGCAACTATTACCAGAACAATGAATCAGAAGCCATAATTGAAGAGAGCAAGAATGACTCAGTAACAACAACAGATAAACAAAGAGTATCTTCAAAGAATTGTGTAATGTTATCTCCAACCCAGAAAGAGTGTGACAATACATACTTAGAAATGTCTATATCAAAATCAACAAGCGGTGAATTAATGAATGATATGGAGATTTCTACCAATGAATACACTATCAAAGAGATTGAAGATGTTACGATTAATTCTTCTATAACACCTCCAACTCCTATAACAGTATTCGATACAGTTCCTCCTGTTCCTCCTGTAACACCAACAAATGAATTACGAATTGGCACAAGAGGTGATTACGAAAATTCACCTTCAGGTAGAGGTTGGGTTGATACAGTTTTTTCAGATCCCACCAACTTCAACGGAACTATAACAATCAATATTCAGTACGAAGATGAAGCCAAAATCAGAAGTAATCTCAACATATTCCCAGTCTATGCTTGTGCAAAGCTAGGACAACCAATGAAGGTTGTAGATAGAAGTGGCAATGAGATAGCTTCGGTTCCGGTGGTGGCTAACTATGGTTATCAAGGTGCTATTTCTAACACTGGTATGAACATTGATATGAAGCTTAGAGAGCAATTCCCTCTGTCTGCCAACTCATTAACAAAGATTTGGGACGGTTCAGCCAATTTAGGTAGGGTTATGATTACAGGGACTGCCTCTACACTGTCTATTCCTGACCATAATACATTCGAGGCTCAAGCTGCGAATATAGCTAATGACCCTGAGTTATGGGATACCATTTGTCCTGAATAACAACAATAAAACTAATAGTTAAGATTCCAGCCTTCGGGCTGGTTTTTTGATGTTGAAGCGGTGAGGTGAGGCTTATCCCTCGTATGTTGGAGACAGTCAATAAACTGATCACTCGCAGTCAGATATTGGACACTGCCGATCAGCCATTTTGGACAGGAGGTTCAGTAAACTGGACGGTTTTATCACGCTGTTGGTCAGTCAAATTCATAGACTGATCGCTGCCTTCACTGATGGATAGTTCACTCAATATTTGGGTCTGCTTTTGCGCACAAAGGGGAGTTATTGCACCCTGAGTACCTCCCATTGTTGTCACCTCAAGGCTTCAACACCCCAGTCGCTGATAGATTTTTTCGCTATCCATCAACTCTGGAAATTTGAACGTCACCATTTCAGCAATATCATCAAGCCCCACTTTCTTCGTGCAAAAATCTGTTCCTTTAGGTGTCTCCTGATCCATCACGAAGGCGGCAGAATTACCTTTGAAATCATACACAACTTTAAAGTAACCACTAGGAACAACATGCTCCTCATCGGCCCTTGGAAGGGCTCTAAAATCTCTCTGGTACAGTGTTCCAGTTATGACATATAAAGACTCTCTGTAGGCCACGGTGTTGCGCACAGCCACTTCTAGAGACTTCCAGCTGCCTTGGTTGAGGTCACTCCGTTGAGGTGTGATATTCGAGAGGTGGTTCAGCTCATACCAAAATTTACTTCCTGCAAATGATGCGAGTGGTGCCTGATGCCCCCGATCAACCTTCAGGACTTTGTGAGCCTTATCGTAATCATTTTTCTCCAGAGTATCGGACTCATCCAGCAAAGGGTCAGCTGCCCAGTTTCTTGCTGGCGATGTTCCAAAATTGGTGACATTTACTTCGTAAGCCACCCAGTCTGCGAATTTGGTAGTGGGATTATTAGAGAAAGCATACGTATGGTTGAATACCAGGTCGTTTCCCCCTGAGTTGCTGGGGCAGCCAAGAGGGCAATGAACGGATACTGTGTCAGCTTGGACAGAGCTTAAAGCTAGCAGTAACAACCAGAGAAAATATTTCACAAGGCGTCCAGTCAGTGATGAATATTTGATCATAACTTACTGGTGCATCAACAGATCAATCGATTTGATGTGTATTGGTAACAGCTGCCAATGGTTTGGCTCTTCAGACTGCTCAAGAACAGATCCACAGTGTGAGCACTTGAAGATGGTGTAATTATTGATATGGCTGCGCTCTGTTAGGAAAGAGTGCTTGCTGGGCTGCTGCTGAGAAAGGAGAGCATGGCAGTCCATGCAAAGATTGTTGCGTTCCATCGCAGCTATTCCTTTTAGGTTTGTGTAAACCCAATGTAGTAGATATTGAGAGGGTTGCCAGTAGGTTGAGACGAGGGGTGGGCGCTTTCATCTACTTAGGGGACGTGGGTGCTTAGTGGTAATGCTACGATGCTAGACTTGACCCTAACGCCCTGATGATTTTACGTAGCTGTTAATTCTCCGCCAATTCTTAGTATTTTAATCACCCATAATAAATATCGAGGTCAAAGAAGATACAGGATGCCAAACCGGGATTGTACTTTCTATTTGA
>TARA_R110001583_G_scaffold77377_1_pt1 | contig 37573 bp, 32 predicted proteins | sample TARA_R110001583 | Tara Oceans TARA_R110001583 (sample SAMEA4398432) | marine metagenome | biome: Polar Biome; feature: [MES] marine water layer (ENVO:01000295) within the mesopelagic zone...; material: water (ENVO:00002006), including particulate matter (ENVO:01000060) such as...... | reverse complement strand
CACGGTACGAAAGGCTTTTTTGTGTGGGGTGGATAAAGAAACAGGGGTCAGTTTTGAGCACAGGCGTGATTGGATAGAAAAACGACTACTTCAATTAACCTAAGTCTTTGCAATCGACATATGTGCGTATGCGGTGATGCACAATCACTTACACATTATATTGCGTGTGGAGAGTGAGCCAGTAAAAAACTGGTCAACAGCTGAAGTTCTTACGCGTTGGTATCAGTTATTCAAAGGCACATTATTAACTCAAAAATATTCAAATCTATTTATAATATTTCGGTTTACAAAGTGACAGCGTTGGGCCGTTTTTACTGCATCAATGTTTGGTACGCCTAAATTTAGCTTAATTTAACTGCAAAGTATCAAGGCGCCAGTTTACTAAAATAGATCCCAATACCGCCTTATATACTATTTGGTTGAATTTTTTATTTGAATGGCTCTGTCTAAAAAATAAACGTTAAGAAATGTTGAGTACCGCCGATTATAAAGCTATTATATATTCGCTCCACTTTTGTTTATTGTTAAGTTATTGTTTTACATGCTTTTATTTATCATTGTTTTGTTTTGATAAAATAAAAATCATTCTTTTCAATCAATGCTTTGCCTAAACGTATTCTAATTTTAGCTTCATTATGCATCCTAAAGTGGAGCGGGTGTGTTTGTTTTACAATGAATGATCAGAAGAATACTCATTAGGAAGAACAAAAATAGTACCTGTTTAAACACTTTTGAATTCTTTAGTTTAGACGTTCAAAAGTTCTACCTGACATCATGGAAATGTTGATGTTGATGTTATAGCCGAGTAAGTAAGCTAACACTGAAATTTTAGTTGTACTTGATTTTTTTGGATTGGATTGGAATAAAATGTTAAAAAATATGAGAACGGGTGATTTAGTTTTGTTTTCTGGCTCGTGTCGTGTTGGTAAATTAATTAAATTGCTTCAACGTAATATGTGGTCTCATGTTGGCATGATTGTCATTGACAGTAATTATGACTTCCCTTGTCTTTATGAATCAACCCATTCAGATAAAATTATTGATTTAGATAGCAAGCAAATTACTCAAGGGGTACAAATGGTATCTTTTGTCGATAAAGTTAAATTGTATCCGGGCAGTATCGGTTATCGACGGCTAACGAATGTTGCTGATAATGAACTAGATCATCATTCATTTGCTAAATTAAAAAAATCGCTCCGAGGTAAAGCATTTGAAAGTAATATTTTGCAAATAGTTAAAGCGAACTACGATGGTCCACTTGGCGCTAATAGGGAAGATCTTTCCTCGCTTTTTTGTAGCGAACTTATTGCCGCCTCCTACCAAACTTTAGGGCTATTACCGGCAAGTGAAATAAAAGCCTCCAATGAATATACTCCTTCAGATTTTTCATGTCAGAGTTTAAAGCTTTGTAAAAGTGCTCAATTATCTGAAATCACCATGATAAAGGATTATAAGAAGTAACTAAACCGAGTTAAAAATCATCAACCTAGCATCATAGTAACAATTTAATAATGACCAATTAAATAATTACCAAATAATATTTAATTGTGTTAAATTCTTATTTAGATTTATTCGAATTATTCGAATTTTTAGAATTAACATATAATGGACTATCAAAATGCGCTATTTAATCTTTAAATCCCTTCCGATAATTGCATCATCATTATTACTTTTAGGTTGTAATTCAACCCCCGAAACACATGCATCTAACATCGGTATGGATATCCCAATTTGGGTAACCAACCCAACAGTGGAAAAAGGAATAGCGGCATCATCTTGCGTATTAGCTTCAAATAGTTTTTCAATTGATAAGTCCCAAGCTGCAAGTATTGCCAGAATAGAGTTAGCAAAAAATTTGCAAACACGTGTCGCCAATATGCAGGAAGAATACACGAAGAAAGTGACCTCTATGGGGGAAGCTTTTGATAAAAGTACATTCAAACAAACATCCATCGAATTAACTGACCAACACCTGCAAGGTAGTCGAATTGATAAAGTTGATTACGCGCAAATGGGTGAAAATCGTAATCTTTGTGTACTTGTTACTATTTCAGAAAAAGACAGTAAAAACCTCTTCGCTCAGTTACTAGAACAAGCCCCAATAAAGCTAGCACCTGACAATGAAACTCTGCTTTATTTAAACTTTATTCAAGCTGAAAATAACACAAAATAAGCGACACATGATTAAACATACTCCAAAAGAGGGCATACCGCGTTCGGGATGGTCTGCGCTAAAAGAAAAGTTTATATTAGTTGCGTTATCTATTATGGCCATTGGTCAATGGGCCGACACTAAAGCCTTACTTGTAGAAACTTACGTCGATATTGTCTCAAACTTTACTCATCATTATGAATATGAAGTGTTAAGTACCATTAATATTGGTAGTAACCTCGAGTATTTTAAGCAAAACTTTGGTGTGCCACAATTAATAAAACCGTCAAAATATGAAGAAGATGTTCGCTTTGCTTACTTTTTAAATGACAAATATATTTTGACTCTTATTTTAAACAAAACGCGTATCAGCGCATACACGATAACAGCACTAGTGGAAGATTTTGTCCCTTATGGCTTATTAGACAAATCTCCCCAAACTGAGCGACAAAAAATTAGCGATAAAGTAACCGAAATCGCTGATTACACCTTAGATTACAACAATATTGAATTTGTATTGGTACGTGAGCAGCTTGATAAAAGTAAATTGTTCATTAATAAATATTTCGGTGCGATCGCGTATACCGATGATATTAAATTACCCTCTTTTGTATTAAAAGAAATAAGTGATGCGCTTAACTTTGAGGATGAAGAAAGCGAGGCTATTGCAGCTAAAGTAAAAAATCTAATTAGCGAAACATATAATAATTATTACGGTGTGGGAGAGGTGGATTTATCACTTATCACCGACTCTATTTTAACTAAATTTGAATATTCACTTTATGCCAAAAAACCGGCTTAAATAAAAATAGGTGTAACATGAACAAAGGATTGATCTTATTATTACTAACATTACCCTTGAGTAGCGCTTCGGTAATCGCCGAAAATAACAACACGAATAAATATACTGAATATAAAAAGCTTCAAAAACAAAAATATAAACAGTTCAAGAGTGATTATTTAAGTAAGTATGAAAAATATCGGACTGAAATTAAAGAAAAATGGGGTGTAGCTGAACTTAGTTCACCAACAGAATATGTTCACTATAGCGCAGATAAAAATATCAAAGTTATTGCCGACTTTGAATCTGATTTTATTGAAATTAGTATCCAACATCCAAACAATGATTCTAATGATATCGGTAATTTTTCTAACGATATTGAGAATGTTCTTGATAGTGAGATACACCAAGCGGTGCTTGAATCTCTTAACTTTCAGCCAGCAACACCCACGTTTGTCATCCCTACTTTTACTCAAGATAAAATTGAACAACATGCCGCATCTTTAGCTTATTCTCCAGCTATTTCTGGGCCAAGTCATTCAGTAAAAGCTAAGCAAGCATTGAAGCCAGAACAAAGTAAAGTTCTGCAAGCTGAAACCTTAGTGAAAGTTACGACGCAACAGCTAACACCACCACCGTCGCTAACGGAAAATGAATTAGTTAAATCTCACCGTCAAATTGCACCAGAAAAAGCAGCCCTAATTAGTAAGTTATCAGTACTTGGGCTGCTTGGCATAGAGTCTCCTGCGCAGTTGAAAAGTATGATAAAAAAAGCGGAGCATGTGCCTAGTGATATTCAATTACAACGAGTTGTCGCACGCACCGATGCACGCTTAGAGAAACAAATTATTGCACTCGATAACTTTGCCAATAGTGATGCACCAGTAAAGCAAATTCAAACTTCGCAACAATTAATCAAGAGCATGGATAACGAGCGAAAATCACTTTCTAAAATAGCTCAATCACCAAAAGATAAAAATACCACAACCTATCGACTTAGCTTAAAGCGGAATCGTTCACATAAAGCAGAGCCTTATTTAGATTCAGTTAATCATTATTCGAAAGAATGGGGTGTAACCGTACCTATGATTCTTGCAGTCATGGAAACTGAAAGCAGCTTTAACCCGATGGCTGAATCTCATATTCCGGCCTATGGGTTGATGCAAATTGTTCCCTCAACAGCAGGGCTTGATGTTAATCAAAAACTATTAGGATTAACCCGAAAACCCCAGCCTAAATTATTGTTTTCCAGTGCCGAAAATATTAAATACGGCAGCGCTTATATTCATATATTAATGACTCGTTATCTTAAAGAAGTTAAAGATCCTAAAAGTCGATTTTATTGTGCAATTGCAGCTTATAACACCGGTATTGGTAACCTCGCTAAAGCGTTTAATAAAGGAAAAAAAGGGCGTATGAAAGCTATTTCGGTAATTAATCAAATGACTCCAGACGACGTATATAAAGTGATTAAAAAGCGTACTCATACCGAAACTCAACGTTATCTGGATAAAGTTCTCAAAAGTCATCAGTATTTTTCAGAGCAACGTGCCTAATTTTCTAGGTTAAATTTAATCGATCTTCATTAGAGTGTTTTTATGAACGTATTTATTCGCATTGGTATAATCAAATCAATGTATTTATTGTTAGTTACGGGCTTATTTTCATCCACTTGCCAGGGTGAAGAAAACTGGTTTGCTACAAAAATGTCAACGCCAAGCACTTACTACTTTTATGGTGAAGGCAATAAAATAGCTCAAGCTCGAGCTATGGCATTAACCGATTTAACCCAACAGTTAAATGTTTCAATAAAAAGTGAAACACGCATTAATATGGTTAAAGAACAAGCTAGTATTATTACCGATCGCACTGAATTTGATGCAAGGATAACGGCTGCTGAATTAAGTTTACCAGCGGTTAACTGGTTTAATTCCGATTTGAAAAATAGTCGGTTTCGTGTTGGTGGTGAACTGAGCGTAAAAGCACTTAGCGATTGGCTGATACAAGACTTTACCCAAATAGAAGCGAAATTAAATTTAATAACTAATCGTGAAAGTCTTAGTTATTATTTGTTTTTACAAAAGAACAGTGAAATTTTAACCCGAGCGAACAATACCGCTAAAGTGTTAACTCATCTTTGTCAGCAATATTGTAACTCTGCCCCTTACAAACGATGGCTGGCGCAATATGCGAAACATCTGTCGATACCACAACGCACCTGTATTCTAGTAGATCAAGATAGCCGTGAAGATATAACCCCTTTTTTAGCGGATATGCTGGTTGAAAATGGCTTTAGCCAAAATGCTATATCGGGTGACGACACAAAGTGTTACTTGCTTAGCGCAACACTACGTAAAACCTTTACCCGTCAAGATAAGATAAAGCATGTTAATGGCTCGCTAACGTTGTCTTTATCGTCTGAAAATAAAGTGATTTCGGCAAATAAGTTAACGTTATCAGCACAATCTACAACTAGCTACTCGCAAGCACTGGCGAGTGCTTTAAACGAACTATTTACAGCTAAGCAAAACTCCCTATCTTTACTCACTATAAAAAATTAACAACACTATAAAATTAACAATACTATAAAAAGGAATTACCCATGAAAAAAACACTTATTGCATTAACATTATCAACAGTACTTTTAGGCGGTTGTGTCTCTACCGGTGAAAAAGTCGATTACGCCAATGTTGGCAATGAAATCGCTGGGCAAAAATATCAAGCGTCTGCAATTACAGATCTTGAAAAAATACGTATGCCAATCGAAGCCACATTTACTGCTGCCCAAGGAATTTATAATAGCTACATGGCTAAAGTAGAGCAAAGCCCTGCTTATAATAATTATTTACAAGCGACTGCGGGCAAAGATGAAGACGAGATAAAAGCGATCCGTGCAAAGCTAACTAAAGAAGATTTAAAATCGATTGCCGATTTTGAAGAATCTAACAGCAACATTATTTCTGAAATGATGGAGCTAGCAGTGAAGCTTTATGCCATGAATGAAACGTTCCTTGGTTTCAATGCAATGGGTGCCATTATGCAGGTTGATTTTAACAAAATGGGTGAAGAAAAAGATGGTCTTAGCTATACAGTAGACCAACTTGACTACCTAATGGGCACAATAGGTCATATCTATAAGTTGTCTAGTATCGACAACGCGAATAAAAACATGAGCTAATTAGTGTTTTTAGGCTCTTTACGTCCGTAAAGAGCCATTCTATTTTTATCGTAGCGAGTATTCTAAATGAAAAAATTTAAAACGACTTTACTGTCCATTGCGGCACTGACATTAACAGCCTGTAACAGTACAGCTCCATTAAAAGTTAATAGTGCGGTAGATTTAGCGAGTAACACTAACATTAACTATGTTAATAGAAACTCATTGCTCGATGACAAAAATATTGAATTACCTAACCGATACGACGTTAATAATTTTGGTGTCGTTAATGTTGCTGCCTACGTTAATAAAATTAACTGGGAAGAAGGTGCTATCAAGTCAAATATTGATAAAAACCTCGCTGGTAGATTATTCGAAAACGAATTAGCGCGCACGAAGCGTTTTGGCATACTCACTAGGCTGTGTGCTTCTTGTGATTCCGAATTAGCGCATCAAGTAGAAAGAACTGTCGCAGAAGGTGCTATTGAAATAGGTGAAGGTTTAAATCCTGATTATATTATCGAAATGACACTAGATTTTGGTATGGGTATCAAAAAACTTTACGACCATAACGAAGTGGTTTTTTACTCTACAGCGACAACTAAAATACTCAACCCAACCACAGAACAAGTTATCGATTCATTTCCACCGGTTCGCTCAAACTTAGCTGCAAAAATTTATAACGAAATGAATGGTCGCGTTATTGCTGGCTTTGACTATAAAGACATAAAAGAGCGTCAACAGGCTTATAAAGATGCGGCACAAAAATCAATTGTGGTCATCGCAAGTCAACTTATGGAATATTACCCCGTTGGTGGTCGTGTGACTAATTATCGTTCAGGCCGTTTAGTCATTGATGCTGGTGTTGACGAAGGTTTTGCTCAAAAACAACCAGTAGTTTTATATTTAGATGATGATGGTTTAGCTATTCCATTAGCTTCAGCTGAAATTACTCCAAGTAAAAGTGGCCGTGGTAGTGGTCTTATTTTAAAATGGCGTGATGACCGAGAAGCTCAATCGGTGAAAAAGAAAATTGAAGCATTGGGTAAAGACTACCTTAGAGGCAACAAAGTTTACGCGGTTTCCGTCGGTACACCGGCTGATTGGACCTACTAAATATGAAAAATTCATTAATAAATTCTTTGGTGTTAGGCTGCTGTTTAAGCTTTGCGACATTAACTAGCAGCTTTGCGAGTGTGCCAAGCGATGCACTGGTTGATTTACTTGAAGCCGAAGGGGGCATTGCCACCGGAAATAATAGCGATGATGGCTATTTCATTGTCGTTATGGGCTTTTCAGATGAAAGTAATGAAAATAAAGCTTATGAACTTGCGCGCTTAAGTGCACTCAAACAACTCAATGAATTTGTTAATGGTTCAACCACTTCTGGCTATAGTGCTGCAACAATGCGCTATGACAATACCAGCTCAGGTGAAGAATCTAATAGTGAAAGCTTTGTCTCGGTAGTTGAAAATTCATTTAAAGGGGCTATTGTTGCCGCCAAAGTGATTAAAAAAGGTCGTTACTCTACCAATTACTTTGTCAGCCTCGCTTTAACACAAAATGATGTTGCTCTACAAAGCGCACTTAAAGGCTCAGGTAAACAAAATTCTAAAGTTCAAGCTATCGCTCAAAAAGTAGATACAGGTATTCAAACCATTGAAGCTAAAGGTTTGGCATCAATGAAAGATGGTAAAGCCTCCGCCAGAGAGTTGGCTATTCAAAATGCTTTGCGCAATGCCGTTCAACAAGCCCAAGGGGTAATGCTTTCGGGACGTTCAGGCGTTTTTGGTGAAGCACTAAACTCAGCCATATCGACCAAAACTCAGGGTTATGTTCACTCTTATGAAATAATTGACGAAGAGAAAAGTCGTGGTGACTATTTGGTCTCAATTGTTGCTGAAGTAGATACTGCCCCATTACTTAATGATATTGATTTTTATCTGGATATACTCAACACACCAGTCTTCTATGTCGAAGCTAAAGATAAAAGTGACAGTCTTTGGCTAACAAATTACTTAGAAAATATGGGCTTTATTTTATCTACTAAACGCGATGATGCGACCCATGTTTTCAAAATTGAAAAAATACAACAAGTCAGTCAAAGCCATCAAAACAAAGCAGGGATTACTACAAAACTATCAGTAACCTTTGAAAATATCATGACGGGTGAAATTGTCTTTACCGCAATAAATAATGTCAATAAAAGTGCAATTTACATTGCGCCACAAACACGTGCAATTAACATTTCTAAAAAAATGGCTTATAAAGATCTAGGCAAATCATTATCAGAGGAAATTATTACTTCGTTGGCAAGAATTGCTGAGCAAGGAGTGCTTTATCCCTTTATAGTTAGTAATGCTAACCGCCTTGACTGGAGACTAATTCGTCATACTTTAGAAAATGCTGGAACGGGTGTTGTCGATGGGTTTACTTGGGTTGCTGAAGGTAAAACACTACAATTTAATTATCGTTATTCTGGTAGTCTCAGTCGCGCGATGGATGAAGTGCTTGAGCCACTTTACACAACGTTTAAAGCCGAGGGCAAAGGCCATCGATTAAAAGCACTTAAAATTGGCAAAACGTCTGCTACTTTTGAAATACTAAGATGAAGTCATTAACCTTTTTAACCCTACTGGTTATCTCTTTATTAGTCATGACGTTAAGTCATGCGAGCAATTTAAATAAAGCTTTAGGTATCTACTTAGATAAGGTGGCTAAAACCAATAGTATGGGGGTCGTAGAGCAAGATGAGTTACTCTTTTTTATCGCTGAGCAAACCTGTTTAACTAAAAAAAAGCACTCAGGTACTAAAGAATCACGAAATGCTCGAAAAAAGATCAGCGAGTTGATTGCTCAAGAATTTGCGAAGCACTCCAAAGGATTAACTCGTGATAAAATAAGCTACCCAGATGTTATTGGTGATGCTGTTTATGATAAGGCATTGGCCAACCTAACTAAAAGTAATGGTTATTTACGCAGTAAATCGAAATTAATTATCGATCAAGAGATTGCGCCATGTATCCAAAGGGTTGTTACGGCAATGCCGTTAGACGATTTTAAAAAGCAACAAGCCCATTCACCAACGGTTATTGATGAGCAAGCCCTACTACTTACTGTCATCAGTGATGCTATAGCTGAAAATAATTCAGCTTGGTTAGCAAATATATTTACTCACTTTGGTAGCCATGAGTTAGCTATTGCTTACCAGTTAAAGTCTATAGATGATGGCCGAAAAAATTGGCCACTGTACGATACTGTGATAAATACCAGCCAGGTAACTGCAAATAATCAAGAAACCATCTTGGCTTGCGATTTTTCTGCAGCAATTGAAGATCAAGAGTTAGCACGTCTAAGTGATATTGCTCAACGCGGTTGGTGCTCAGCAGAAATAACCACCCCCGTATTTGTTTGGCAACAGGTCAACGACGTTTCGACATCAGCTAATACCATAAAGAAAAAATTACTGACAGTCGATTATACTGGCGCGGTAAATATTGTTTTCAATGCTCATGGCGTGGTTGATTTTGCTTCAGTTCCTGGCGTTTACCGTTCAATGGCACAAAACTATTTTGCTAAAGCTGAATTGCTTTTTAAATCGGGCAAGCAAGCCGATGAAATAATTCGTCTGTTAACCGTATCTCTTAATTTAGATCCTAAAAATCATCAGGGTTGGAGCTTACTTGGCACTATGCTGCGTGCCAAAAAATCGTATTCTCTGGCACTAAGTTGTTATTTTCAATCCTTATTACAACAACCTCAAAATCCAGACTTATGGGTTAATATAGCCAAGTCGTTAGCCGCTTTAAATCACCCTGTTGAGGCCAATAAACTGGCATCAATAGCGCTAAAATTCAGTAAACCTTTTTCTGCTAGTGAGTGGGCACAAAAACAAGCTCAAGCAATTATTAACAAAAATAAGCTTAATTAAAGAAAATACGATTGTAACAATCGTTAATGGAGATGTTATGAAAAAATTAACTAAAAAATATTTAATCACAGGGATGTGTTGTTTATCATTTGTTCAGTATGTATCAGCACAGGACTTTGTTGAAGTTACCGCTAATGCTGGCGCTGACGCTATTACTGAAGCAGCTATTACGCCTTATATTGAGCAAGGAGCTGCCATTGAAGAATATCTGTCAGCAGAAGATAAGTTAGCAGATTTTGCTGATAACCGTGGATGGCAAATGGGTTGGGACCCAGTAAAAAAGCGTATTTTTGTTATTCACTCAGAAAGCTTTGATAACGAAAACCCTGCTTATGATAAAGATTTCATAACTAAGCGCAGTATGTTTACTTCAATTGCCAGCCTATCTGCGAAAGCCAAAATTGTAGAATTTATGCGTGAAGAGATGACCGCCATTGATCAACTGGAAAGCCCAGGTACTGACGTTTATGCTGAGCTAAACGAACAATTTGAAGCCGTTCAAAGTGAATTGCTCGCCCATCAAGCCACGGTGATTAAACTAGCAAATTCAATGGAGCTAGACGAAGCGGCTTCACTTGAGGGAGCTACTTGGAATGATCGTAGTAAAGAATTACTCGTGTCTGTTATCAAGAAAATTGATGACGGATTTGACTCAGGAGCGATCGAATCAAAAAAACGTAAAAAATTCGATAAAACAAAAGAAAGATTTAATGAAGCGACAACTCGTTTACAACAAATTAAGCAAAAGGCTGCGTCAATTGCTGGTAAGGTCACTGGAGGAGCGTCTAGTGTAGTTCGAACCTTAGCTAAATCGCCTGTTATGGGAGCAACCTTAATCGCCCAAGCTGAGTCATGGAACGAAGAAGAAGAGCAATATGAAGTTGCTGTGTTGATGGTTTGGAGTTCTAAGCTGGAAAAGTCTGCTTCAGGCTTGCTTGCCGGAGAAATTGTTAAAGTAAAACCTAAAGCTGGCGTAACCATTCGTAGCTGGATTAAAAAACAAGATCTCGCCACTTTAACCGGCTCTCGTCAAGTGGTTGATGAGCAGGGTCAGCGATGGTTTGTAGGCGCTTATGCAATGCCTTACACTGGTTCATCTTCAGCAAAACGTAAATCTAAAGCTATTGCTGAGCAAATGGCTAAAAAAGAAGCTGTTATGTCGTTATACGCTGATGTTGAAACTTACAAACAAGCCACAATCGCATTAAAAACCCGTAGCGGAGAACTTGGTGGTAAAGACAATACTCAAATAGCCACCAGTATGGCTGAGTCGACCCGTCAAGCAGTAGAAAATAGGCAAGTAAGTGGTAATAGTAAAATCGCGGGTAAAGTGGTTGTACACCCAATTTCCGGTACTAAAATTTATGTTGCCGCTTATGCTATTTCACCGCAAAGTGCGATACAGGGATTAGCGATGGAAGCTGAAAACTACAAGGGGGCGATTAAGGCAAATCAGAATAATTTAAGACAACGTAATTTAAAAGCTGTCTATGAAGATAACGATAAACAGGCAAAAGAAAAATTAATTCATGTCAGTACCGATTATCAGCAAACAAAGGTTAATGAACAAAAGGCTAGATCACCATCTGCTCTTAAAACAAAAGGGCTTGCCACAGGTAAAACAGTGATTAATGCCGATGATATTGATGATGATGACTTTTAACTGTGCTTGTTAGCTTTAGGAATAATATTATTAGGAATTTTTTGTCTTAAACTTTTAGCGATTTTAATTGAAATAATGCCTTTTACTACTAAAAAAGTAGAAGGCAGACAAACGAAGCTCCAATTCGGAAGATTGGGGCTTTTTTTGTTTAAATTATAGCCATTGTGATAGTTAGCTTATATTTTTAGAAATGTCTGCTGTATAGGCCATAGAAGATGATGTAAAGTTTACTAATATATTCAAAAAAGTGATTTGACTACACTATTGCTAGATTATCAACCCTGTTCATTCGATAGGTATGCTGTTTATCTATACAGAATATTTAACTAATAAAGTAAAGTGGTTGATAGCGGATATAAAGCAAAATTATTAAAACCTTAATCATTATATTTAATGCGACTAATCTAACCATTTTATTAACCCTCGAATTGAGCCTAACAATCACATGATAAATATTACAAACTTTGAACACCCTAAGTTAGCGATTAAAAACTGGCAAATACTTGAGAATGAAAGCTGGTGTATTTTGGGGCGCAATGGCTCTGGAAAGCAATACCTTGATCAACTTTTAACGGGCACTCTACAGCCAGAATCAGTAGACGAGTTTACAATACCCCATGCGGATAAAGTGGGTATGGTTTCTTTTGAAAGCCAACAAGAAGTCTACGAGCATGAATTAAAAATTGACGCTTCTGATGATGGGGATGCCAATGATATTGGTACTAAGGCTAAAGACTTTTTACCCAAAGATAAACTTAATGATGCCCTAATTAGTGAATTTGGTTTGAGTCACCGACTTGAAACGGGTTACCGGCAGTTAAGTACGGGGGAGGGGAGAAAGCTTCTAATCTTACAGGCAATATTTAACGGCGTAGAGCTTTTGGTATGTGATAACCCTTTTGATAGCTTAGATGAAGCTTCCTGTATCGCCTTGTCAGCAGCGTTAGAGCGGTTATCTACAAAGGGTATTAATGTTTTGCTGATGCTCAATAATCGCCAAGATATTCCAGCATGGTGTAACAATATTGCCTTTATTGAACGAGGACAGTTTGATGTTCTCGGCAAGCTTGATAATGATGAAACCAAGCGACAGCTTGATGCGTTATTAGCGCCAATACCTGATGATGTTAGTTGGCCGACCAATATGCAAGAGCTCTGTGACTATAAGCCCGATTATTTAGTTAAACTAACTAAGGGCAAAGTTCAGTATAAAGGAGTAAGTGTTTTTGAAGATTTAGATGTTCACATTAAACCATTACAACATACATTAATCACAGGTCCCAACGGCAGTGGAAAGTCTACCTTAATGCAGTTAATTACTGGGGATTGTCCCCAATGTTATAGTAATGATATTCATGTTCTAGGCTATAAAAGAGGCTCAGGTGAAAGTATTTGGGAGCTTAAAAAAGACATGGGTATTGTCAGTGCCGAATTACACCGACAATACCGAGTAAACGGTGACTTGCTGACAGTTGTACTTTCGGGTTTTTATGACTCCATTGGTCTTTATCAACAACCTGAACAGCATAAAATAGACATTGCTCGACAATGGTTAGACAAAATAGGCTTATTGGCGCATCAAAATAGTTCTTTTCGCAGTTTAAGTTATGGAGAACAGCGATTAGCTTTAATCGCTAGAGCTTTGGTTAAATCGCCGTATTTATTAATTTTAGATGAACCAACACAAGGACTAGATGAACTCAATCGCCATAGAGTGCTTAATTTTTTAGAGCATTTATCTGAGCAAAAACACAGTACCATGTTATTAGTGAGTCATCGTAAAGATGAATATCTATCAATATTTCATCAGCATATAAAGCTGTAAGTTTATCTCTAAAGAGTTTTTTATCATATTGGCACTTAATTAAGTGCCAATTATTTAATAAATGTCGTTGTTACAACAAAATTTATCACTCTTAAAACTTGAAGTGTTAATTAATTTAATTGGTATTAGACACTGGCTTTATTAAACTATTTTCATATACTTCAAAAAGACAAAAAAGTTATTGTTACCTATTACACAATTTAGCAGTTTAGTTTTAAATAAAATGAATAGAAAATTTTAGCTGCATTTTTAATAAACAGGGAAAAATATGAGTAGATTAATTAACCAAAACGGATTAGATCTAGTTAAGCATTTTGAGGGACTCTATACAGATGCTTATTTTTGTCCGGCCGGCGTTCCTACCATTGGATACGGTCATACAGCCAACGTAGAATTAGGGCAATGTATTACCCCACAAGAAGCTGAAAATATTTTGCAAGATGATATGCAGAAATTTGCTGCTGCAGTAGAAAGTGCCATCGTAGTTGAGTTAAATGATAATCAATTTTCCGCACTGGTAAGCTTTGCTTTTAATTGTGGTGCAGGTAGTTTACGGGCCAGTACACTGTGTCGAAAACTTAATGCAGGCGATTATGACTGTGTACCGAGTGAATTAGGTAGGTGGGTTAAAGCGACGGATCCTAGTACAGGAAAAAAACGTTCATTAGCCGGTTTAGTGAAAAGACGCGCGGCCGAAGGTACATTGTTTCTCAAACAGATGAATGAAATGAACGATTCTTTATCGGAACCAATGCCGCAAAAAGTTGATGTAGAGCCAGAAATGGTGGTTGAGCAATACAAAGTCAATGCACGGTCAGGCTTGCGTATGCGTTCCGGTGCCGGTGCCGAATTTGATATTCTATCAACGTTAGCGTTGAATAAAACCTTGTCTATTGGTAAAGAAACTGAGAATTGGGTAGAAGTAGATCTAGAATGTGATGGCGTAATTGACGGCTGGGTTTACAAAACCTATTTAGTTAAAATCTGACACTTGTACTGTCGAAGGGTCAGGGCGAACGGTTCATAGTTTGATTTAGATTAATAAGTTAGATGAGCCTTAGCCGTGCATTTTTAAAAACTTAGCGAGTAAGATCTCTTCATCTTCCACATGGTTGGGATCAGGTTTAACACAATCAATAGGACAAACGCTTACACAGGTGGGTTTGTCATAATGACCTATACATTCCGTACATTTATCGGCATCTATTTCGTAAATGTGCTCACCTAACGTGATTGCCTCGTTGGGACATTCAGGATCGCACATATCACAATTGATACATGCGTCTTCAATAAATAATGCCATAAGAAGGTAAACCTATTTATCTGCTTGGTTTTGCGCAAAAGGATGGCGAGTTGTGCCGCCTTCGGTTAAATAACGCATGATAATACCAAACGCTAAATCTAATTCTGTATCCAATTCAATGGCAACTTTATGACCTGAGCCTTTGGCATCAGTGATCTTTTCGCCTGTTTTGCAATGGATCATGTTGGTTAAGGTAAAGCTAATATTGCCATTTGGCGTCATTAATTCTAATGTATCACCTACTAGGAATTTATTTTTAACATCAATTTCAACTAATCCAGATCCTTCATTTCGACCTAACACTTCACCAACAAATTGTTGAGAGTCGCTTTTGGAATAACCATAATCATAGTTTTGTGTGTCAGAAGGGCGATGACGTTTTAAAAAACCTTCAGTATAACCACGATGTGCCAAATGTTCTAAATCTGTATTTAAAAGCGGGTTGAATGCTTTATTTTCAATGGCGTCATTCATCGCTTGTCGATAAACCTGTGCCGTTCTAGCACAGTAGTAAAAAGATTTAGTTCTCCCTTCAATTTTTAGTGAGTGCACGCCCATTTTTATTAGGCGGTCAACATGTTCAACGGCGCGTAAATCTTTTGAGTTCATAATGTAAGTACCATGCTCATCTTCAAACGCGGGCATATACTCACCTGGACGGCCTTGCTCTTGTAATAAAATCACATCATCAATAGGCTGTGGCTTATCTTCAGGTATATATATTTCAGACTGATTAGTTTCAGGTAAATAAATTTCGGGTGATTTACTGTTAGGAGCCACTGCAATGATATCACCCGTTTCTGTTTCTTTCGCTTCGTGGGTATCATATTTCCAACGGCATGAATTGGTACAAGTGCCTTGGTTCGGATCGCGTTTATTAATATAACCCGATAATAAGCACCGTCCAGAATAGGCCATGCATAACGCGCCATGAACAAATACTTCAAGCTCCATTTCTGGACAATGAAAACGTATGTCTTCAATTTCATCAAGTGACAACTCTCTAGATAAAATGACCCGTTCAACACCTTGTTGTTGCCAAAATTTTACCGTAGCCCAGTTAACCGCATTTGCTTGTACAGATAAGTGAATAGCCATTTCAGGGAAGTTCTCACGAACCATCATGATCAAGCCGGGATCTGACATGATTAAGGCATCAGGTTTCATCGCAATAACCGGTGTAATGTCTTTTAAAAATGTTTTTAATTTACCGTTATGAGGAGCTATATTATTTACTAAATAGAATTTTTTTCCTAAAGCGTGAGCTTCATCTATGCCTATTTTTATATTCTCTAAAGAAAACTCATTATTTCTAACCCGAAGTGAATAACGAGGTTGTCCGGCATAAACAGCATCTGCGCCATAAGCAAATGCATAACGCATATTTTTAAGGCTACCAGCAGGAGAAAGTAATTCAGGTTTAAACATAAATTCAGCATCTTTAACGAAGGATCAATTTTAATGAACCAAGAAATATAGGGCGCATAGTATAAAAAAAACCGTCCTGCTGAGCAATGTAAACTAATTTTAACAATCAAACTATTGATACCAATCAAACTAATGGTACCCAGCCTATTTAGTTATTTACCGATCAGAGATAATTAACAGGCTTAAAGGTAAAGCATTTACTTGTAAAGTAGAGGAAACGATAAAGGCACTATTGCTTCAGCTTTATACTATATTGAAAAATATTAAAAAAACGTAGAGTTCATTCAAATTATGCTGTTTTTATTTACAATAAATGCATATGATAAAGTAAAACGAAAGGGGAGTTCTATGGCGACTGAAAATGCCTTGTATACGATTTTAATGGAAAAAATAAAACAAGATGCTTTGGTTTTGCCTACGCTGCCGGAAGTTGCACTTAAAGTTAGAGAAGCCGCGGATGACCCAGATATTAATTTAAGTCATATGAGCGATGTTATTGGACATGATCCCGCACTTGCTCTAGGTATGATAAAAGTAGCCAATAGTGCTTTACTAGGGCGAAGTGTGAAAGTTGAAACGGTATCTCAAGCGGTCACTCGTATAGGTTTGACTCAAATTAAGAGTATTTCAACCGCTATGGCACTTAAGCAAGTATTTGTTTCTGAAAATGAACTTGTTGCTATGTATATGAAAAAATCATGGAATCAAACAATAGATATAGCATCAGTAGCCATTAGTTTGATGAGTTTCTACCTTAAAGATAATAAGCACACCTCACTAACGTTAGATACTTTAACCCTTGCTTCATTAGTGCATAATATTGGTGTATTACCGATTTTAACTGAGGCGGAACAGCATCCAAGTGTTTTTGCTAATCCTAAATTTTTACAACAAGCGATCACAAAGTTATCAGGAAAAATTGGTGGGTGTATTACGCGTACTTGGGGGTTTTCAGATGAACTAACGTTGATCGCCCAAAGTTGGAGTGATTTAACTATTTTGCCAAAAGAAATTCATTATTTAGATTTCATTCGTGCCGCTGCTATATATCATAATGTATTTACGAATAAATCAACTCAAGCAGTGCTATTAAATAGTTATGTGAAAAAAGGCCTTTTACCTGATGTTGATTTTATGAAAAATGATGACTTCAAAGCGCTATGCGCAGACGTTAAATCAATGTTTACTTAACTATAGATAAGAGTAAAACTAAATACTAACCAGCTGCTATTTAGTTTTTAGTTTTTATTTTGCCATTTGTGCAGCAGTATCTAACATTCTATTAGCAAATCCCCATTCGTTATCAGACCATACGAGCATTTTAATTAATCGCTTATGGCTAACACGGGTTTGATTTCCATCAACAATACACGAATGAGGATCATGATTAAAATCAACAGAAACCAGGGGCTCTTCAGTGTAAGCTAATATGCCCTGTAAGCCATTATTGTTTAAAGGTGTTGCTTGAGCACGCTTGATTACTTGGTTTATTTCATCAATGGTAACGTTTTTTTCAACCGTAACACTTAAATCCATCGCAGTCACATTTAGAGTGGGTACGCGTACGGCTATTGCTTCAAATCGACCTTTAAACTTGGGCAGAATTCTTTCTATGCCTAAGGCTAATTTCGTATCAACGGGAATAATGGAATGACTTGCGGCACGTGCGCGGCGTAAATCAGGGTGGTAAGCATCAATAACTTGCTGATCATGCATGGACGAATGAATGGTGGTTATTGTGCCACTTTCAATACCAAAAGCATCATCTAATACTTTAATTACCGGCACAATACAGTTTGTTGTACATGAGCCATTAGAAACCACACGGTCATCACTTTTGAGTTGCTGATGATTAATACCATAAATAATAGTGGCATCTATGTCGTGTGTGCAAGGGTGTGAAAATAGTACTTTTTTAGCACCTTGTTTTATATGTGCTAAACCATCGGCTTTACTACCAAATCTTCCCGTACAATCGAGGACTATATCAACTTGGTGCTCTTTCCACGGTAGTTTTTCTAACTGTTCGACATGATATAAAGCAATATCATTTTGTGTAGAGTGATCAGTGAAAATAGATAATAATTCACCTTGTTGTTCTACTTTAAAAGCAAAGCGACCATGGGTGGTGTCATATTTTAATAGATGAGCAATGCCTGTTGCAGGCGCGAGATCATTAATAGCAACGATATTAAAATTGTTAGTTTGGCCACTTTCATAAAGGGCCCTAACAATGCTGCGACCAATACGGCCAAAGCCATTAATAGCAATATTTATCATAGTTTTATTTCACTTAGGTGATAAGCGGCAAGTCGGTTACCTTCTTGCTGCTTATCATTTTAACCTTACAACTGATTAACCGTGTTAACTACATTGTCAACGGTAAAACCAAAGTGCTCAAGTAATACATTACCTGGAGCCGATTCACCAAAGGTAGTCATACCAACAACAGCACCATTTAAGCCAACGTACTTAGACCAAAAATCAACGTGGGCAGCTTCAATAGCGACACGTTTGATGACATTTGCAGGTAATACTGATGCTTTGTACTCATTGCTTTGAGCATCAAATACATTAGTAGATGGCATTGAAACCACACGAACACTTTTACCTTGTTCAGTAAGTGCTTTAGCTGAATCAACCGCCAAACCAACTTCAGAGCCAGTTGCAATTAAAATAATATCTGGTGTGCCATCGCAATCTTGTAAAATGTAACCACCTTTAGCAATATCACTTACTTGCGTTTGGTTACGCGTCATTGCAGGAAGACCTTGACGAGAGAAAATCAATGCTGAAGGTGCTTTTTGACTTTGCACTGCTGCTTTCCAAGCAACCGCTGATTCTGTCGCGTCACAAGGGCGCCAGGTCGTTAAGTTTGGTGTTGTTCTTAAGTTTGTTAATTGCTCAATAGGTTGATGAGTAGGACCATCTTCACCCTGGCCAATAGAGTCATGAGTATAAACAAAAATATTTTGAATACCCATTAAAGCTGACATACGCACGGCATTGCGCGCATACTCCATAAACATCATGAACGTTGCGCCGTAGTTAATGAAACCACCATGAAGCGAAATACCATTCATAATACCGCTCATGCCAAACTCACGCACACCGTAGAAAATATAGTTACCAGCAGCGTCAGTTTCAATACCTTTTGAACCCGACCAAAGCGTTAAGTTTGAACCGGCTAAATCAGCAGAGCCACCTAGCATTTCAGGTAATACTTTACCGAAGGCTTCAATGGTATTTTGTGAGGCTTTACGCGAGGCGATGTTTGCGCTAGTTTCATGACATTCTTGGATAAAGGCATTGGCTTTATCTTCAAAGTCTTGTGGTAATTCACCATTAACTACACGACGTTCAAACTCAGCTGAAAGCTCAGGGTAAGCGGCTTGATAAGCACTGAATTTTTCATTCCAGCTTACTTGGCCAGCAGCACCTTTTTCTTTTTGATCCCATTGGGCATAAACATTTTCAGGAACTTCAAATGGCGCATGAGGCCAGTTTAAAAATTCACGTGTCGCTGCAATTTCATCGTCACCTAGAGGTGCACCATGACAATGATGTGTGCCAGATTTATTAGGAGAGCCAAAACCGATCACTGTTTTACAGCAAATCATGCTCGGCTTATCTGTTACTGATTTTGCTTCTACAATAGCAGCGGCGATAGCGGCAGAATCATGACCATCAACACTGATTACATGCCATCCGTATGCTTCAAAACGTTGTGGGGTATTATCAGTAAACCAGCCTTCAACATGGCCATCAATAGAAATGCCGTTGTCATCCCAGAAAGTGATGAGTTTGCCTAAACCTAATGTGCCAGCTAATGAACAGGATTCATGAGAAATCCCTTCCATTAAACAACCATCACCTAAGAAACAATAGGTAAAGTGATCAACAATATCATGGTCTTCACGGTTGAATTGCGCTGCTAACGTTCTTTCAGCAATCGCCATACCTACCGCATTTGAAATACCTGCGCCAAGTGGGCCTGTGGTTGTTTCAACGCCTGGGGTATAACCATATTCTGGATGACCTGGTGTTTTAGAATGTAATTGACGAAAGTTTTTTAAGTCGTCTATAGATAAGTCATAACCGGATAAATGCAAGAGAGAATAAATTAGCATTGAACCATGACCATTAGAAAGTACAAAGCGGTCACGATCAGCCCAGTTAGGATCACTTGGGTTATGCTTTAAAAAATCACGCCATAAAACTTCAGCGATATCCGCCATTCCCATGGGGGCACCAGGGTGTCCTGATTTTGCTTTTTGTACTGCATCCATGCTTAAAACACGAATTGCATTCGCTAGTTCTTGACGCGCCGACATATTAGCTCCAGATCTGTTTTGTAGTGAGACTGTTTTACACAAGTCAATTGCGCGTATTTTCCACTACCACAGGGCATAGCGCAAATTAATTCGTATTATTTTTTATATTTTTAATAGTTTTTTGTTATATAGAAGTAAGGATAGTTTTTAGGATAACGTGATAAGTTGAAGATCATTATGTGAATAAGCTGTTAAAGCCGCCAATTACCTTATAAATGATCTTTTTAATTGACTCGAATATGCCAGATTTCATCAATAGCGATGAGTTTATAGTTCAGTAGTTTTTGATTGATTTATGTGAAGGTGTTCATTAGTTTTACCAGTTTCATTAATTAGGTGATCTACTTTATACGGAGTGAAAATGGCTTAACAGTTAAAGTACATTGATGCTATGTGGTAATCTCGGACTCTGAAGAGAGAGTATCAAGGGCTGCGATTAAAATGTTAATCACATCAACTGAACAGGAACACGCGTATCAATCGTATATTTCTGATGAAACACAAGATAAATAAACTATTTACTTGAATTATCAAGATAAATAGTTTATTTTTTAGGCAGATTGCACATCCATCTAAAAAGTTAATTGTTGTATCTGTTTAGTATCGTTAATTTTTTAATAAAAAACTATAAATGCAATCGAATAATAATTAGGTAAATATAATGCGTAAGTCATCCCCTAGAGGATTTAAGCTGACTACGGTTATTGTTGCAGTACTAATAATGGCCGTTTCAGCGATATTGAGTAATGCCTCAGTAGCTGATGACATGGAAGTAAAAACATCACAATCAGAATAATTTCATAATTGATTTATTGACTGAAAATTCAAGTCGCATGCTCAAGATGGAGTGTGCGACTTTTTTCTTTTATTAATACTAAAATATGGCGTCCTCGGCGGGATTCGAACCCACGACATCACCCTTAGGAGGGGTGCACTCTATCCAGCTGAGTTACGAAGACTTAATATGTTTAATCCGCGGTAGTATAAATCATTTCAAGCAAAATAAAATAACCTTATTATGATCTCATTAAAAAGTTTCCTGATTATCCACAATAAATAGCTTGGTTCGGCTTTTTGACGCATGCATGACTGGAATATTCAATTAATACTCGCTATGGGTTGGTTGTTATTGGGCTTGTCGATTGGTGCTATATTATTACTAATGCAATTGATTAATCGAGGGGCTGCTTCTGAGATTGCGAGCTTATTTTATCTGGTACCATCAGTTACTGCGATAGATGCTTATATTTTGTTCCATTAACAATTTGAATTTTTAGCACTTTGTGGTGGGGTTATGTCGGTGATCGGGGTAGCACTGGTCTTAATTACAAAGCGCAGTCGATCTGAACTTTGTCAATCAAAGTTAATTCAAGCTAAGGCAATAAAAGACAATTAGCTATTCGTAACAGCTACTTTATTGTAATGAAGTATTATTTAATCGATGAAACTCTCTTTTCATTTCTGCTTTCTTCCCCATCATAGCGATTGTTTTCCTACTCGGACAAGCCAGTTCTACGTTTTTGATGAGCTGGCCAATATGTTGTTGAGTAAATTTATTTAGATTACTTCTATAAATTGCCAGCATGGCGCTAAAAACATCAACGGCCCATTTGTCTTTGTACTTGCTCGCGATAGCCCATAGTGTTTCTTTAGGTTGGTGGATTAATAGGCACTTTGTTTTTGTTTCAGTGGTTTGTGCCAATGATAATTTATCTATTTTCGTGACGGTCAGTGAATTGGAAATATTAACTGAATGGGTCTGTCGCCAAGCATTATGTTCAAATTCATACACTAAAATTGACGCTTTACCAATAATATAATGAGGGCTTTTAAGCCTTAGCATATGATTATTGATGCGTTGGTAATCTAATACAGTTTCGACATTTTGATTCAATAAGGTGAAGTACAGTTGGCTTTCTTGGTGTGTTTCGACAATATTAAGTTTTACTGACAAAGGCTGGCGAGCTGGCGTTTCTATTTCATGGAGGCTGACATAATCTACTTTTGCATTACTAGTCAAGGGGAACCATATTAGGCAAATTAAGCCTGTTAAAATTAGGGTGCGAATTGTCATTAATTACCTAAACGCAATTATCTATATGAGTTACATTATCATTAAACCGGATGGGTTTAAATAGAGCCTTTTTAGATGCCTATTAAAAATAGTTATTAACTTCCTTAGATATTATTCTCAATTCATTAAAAAAAGCCCTCAAAATATTTCATAGTAATAATTAACCACTATTACTAGGATCCTCTATGCAAGATACAACCTCTAGTGCCATGACCGAAGTCGCATTAGGCCTTTCAATGGCTTTTTTTACCTTGCTTATTGTTTCTTTGCTTTCAATGAGTTTTCCAACAAAAATAGAGAGTAACACGACTAAATTGACAGAGTTTATCCAAAAAAATTCAGCCATCGATATTGAAATCGACAGTGAAGATAATAGTAACAGTCAGAACGAAACACAACTTGCTTTTTTCTTTGATGACAAATTTTATGACCAATCATTGGCATTACGTTCGATTGATAGTTTTTCAAAAGAAAAAAATCTAATTGTTGCCGTAAACCCCAACTTAACCTTTGCAGAAGTTTTTACCTTAAGGCAACAGGTAAAACACCCTCAATTGTCGATAACTGTGTCTAATAAAGCCTGGCGTAGCCGATTACAACAAATGACCATTTCGGATTAACTTATGAACCCAATACAGCTTTTTACTCTCTCAACATTAATCATGATGACTCTGCTGCACTCATCAATGGCAACAGCGAATAGCTCAACTAAAAACTATGCTATACAAAAATTTTTAGTTGATGAGGCTAATCGTCAAAATATTGATCCTGCATTAGCATTAGCTATTGCAAAAATTGAGTCAGATTTTAACCCTAGCGCATTAAGTCATGCTGGTGCGAAAGGCGTAATGCAAATCATGCCTGCCACAGCAGAAGGTGTGTTTGGTATTTCATCTGATCGATTATTCGATGCAAAAACAAATATCGAGTTAGGTGTTAGCTTTATCAAGAAATTATTAGTGAGATATGACCAAAGGACTGATATCGCTTTATCTCATTATAATGGTGGCTCTGCGGTTCAGAATAAATCGGGTGGTTTAACGGTTATTCCCGCCACACAGAAATATGTTAATAAAGTTTTATCTGCTCGAGAGCATTTTAAATATAAAGCTTATCAATTGTCAGATACTCCTATTAAATCGACTTTCAATGATAATTTAATAAGGAAGGCATCAATAAATGGGGTATCAATAAAAGGTGAAAAACAATCAAACGTTTTATTGACCGCTGACGCTAAGGATCAACGTTACGTTAAAAAGACAATTAAGAAGAACGAGTTAATTCCTCGTAATTCATTTGATAAACAACGGTATGAAAAAGTTGAAAAACTCCGTGCTTTACGATTACATAACATCATGCGTAATACCAAAAATAATACTTTAGTTAATAATAGAACAGACCTTGCGGATAATAAATTGGCTCGAACTAAAGTAGAAACTGTTTTGAAAGAGGAAATTCCTTTATCAGAAAAACGTATAAAGGTACTTGGCTGGGAAAAAATGTTTAATTAACTTATTTGTTTTTAAATCTTAAAAGATAAAAAATCGCCCAAAGGTTTTTATAATACTCATTACAAAATGTAAAATTACCCATGGAGGACATCGTATGTCCCGTTTATTTAGCTTCTTGATTCTAACGTCGTTCCTTATCTCATCTATCTCTGTTTATGCGGCCAATAATGCTAATATACTTGTGATTGGTAATGATGCTAATAAAGGTAGTGTCTCTCGTAATAGCCCGGTATTTAATCGAGTCATTGGTGCGTTAGTAAACCAAATGCATGATAATAATTTTGATGTTTATGATGAGACCGCTATTACTTTAGATGCGTTTGATCAGGGGAGAATAAATCGAACCGATGCAGAAATTATTAATATTGCCCGCTCAATTAAACGACCTCCTATCGACATTGCGGTAATATTTTCTATTTATGTCAATACACAAGCTCAAGGGTATAGCACAAAAGTGAGCGCCAGAATTGAAGGGCGATTACTGAATGTGCAAACAGGTAGACGTTTGGGGAATTTTGAAATTGACAATACTAAGCCATGGAACGTACCTAGCAAATGTGATCTTGATTGCATTTTAGAAAACGCTACTGATAACTCACGGCTGATGGCCTCTGATTTAGGCGCTGTTCTAGCTGAAAAGCTCGCATGGATGACTGATGGCGGTAATAGTCACTTAGGCTTAGACCGTCCAGGTACTAATCAAATGAATGCAGGTTACAATTTGATTTTTGACGGTTTTAGTGGTGAAAACTTTGCCAAACTTGAAGAATACTTGGTGGTTTTTTCTGGCTACGACTCTTATCGTCCAACAGAGATCCGTTATACCCGTACTGAAATATGGTATAAATCATCAATCGGTACAGCAAAATTACTTCGTAATATTAAAAAAATGTTAGCTGAGCTCAATTTTAAAGCGACCATTAATTTTATTGGTAACACATTTACCGTGAAAAAAATCACACTTAGAGGTAAGATAAACCCTCAAATTACCGACTAAAGAGTAGAATATACTATCTTTCATATTCTCCAACGGGATTGAGAACAACGCTGACTTGACGTATTTTAACCAGCACAAATGGGCAATAATTTAATGATGTGGGTCTGATTACCTCTAGTAACGTAAACGATAATTCAATAAACCTGCTTATCAGCAGGTAAAGAGTAATTAAAAATAAATGCAGTTTATTGGTAAATACAAAATACTGAAAGAGCTTGGCTCAGGCAGCTTCGGCTTTGTTTATTTAGCCCAAGATCCTAAATTAGATGTCCACGTTGCCATTAAAGTGTTTAAAGTTAAAGATGCCACTTTACTTAGCCAGGTAACATCGGTCTCTAACGATCCTGAGCGTGTGCTAAAGCAACGCTTTATTGACGAAGCGCGTAGCCTTCGAAAACTTGCAGCAAATCCTTATATTGTCCAAATGTATGAATTTGACGAACTTGAAGACGGTACGCCTTATTACGTTATGCCTTTTATCCAGCATACCTTAGTGAATGAAATCGGAAAAGATGCCTTTAGTCAAGGTGCCCTAGTAGAGCTGCCCCAAGAGCAACATCCTAAAAAAATAGCCAGCACACAAGCCATTTATTACTTAAAACAACTGACGCAAGCGCTTTGTTTTGTCCACCAAAATGGCCTTGTTCATCGGGATATTAAACCGGCTAATATATTAATTAACGATCAAAATCAGGTGCAACTAAGTGATTTTGGTATCGCTAAACTGCCCCTTAGTGAACACAGTCAAACCGGTTTTGGTATGGGCAGTAAAAATTACATGAGCCCAGAACAACAAGAAAGCGCTAAGCATGTTAAACCGGCTAGTGATATTTATAGTTTGGGGGTTTTAGCTTATCGAATGCTTACCGGACATTTGCCCGTAGGCCGATTTCAAGATCCTATCGAGTATGCTCCTGAAATAGGTCAACCATTAAATGACCTAATACTGCTTGCTATATCTCAAAGCGCTGCGCAACGACCTGATGATGGCGCTACATTTCTCGCTGCACTTAATCATGCAATCGCTTATCAAGAAAATAGTCTGCCAGTCACTGATGATAACGAAGACACCGCTGTTTGGGTAGCGCCAAGTAGTAGTCAGATAAAGCCTGAGCTAACACCGTTAGAAAATAAAATTGTAACGCTATTGATTACGCAAGGGGAAATAAAAGCAACTGATTTAACTTTATTACAGGTACTGGGTGATATTAACCAGTTAGACAAATCAGGATTAAACACATTTATTGCACATATTATTCAACAACAATGTGCCAATTCGAGTGAATTACAGGCGTTTATCTTGTGGGTAAATACAGTAAACAAACAGTTTAGTGCTGGTACGCAAATGCCATCTAACGCAGAGATAAATATTTTACGGGAAGTAGGGCTAAGTACGACCAATAAAACAACGCAGCAATTGAAAACACTACTCGAGACAAAACAAAAAGAATACCTTGGTGCAAGCAGTCAAAATCAAACAAACTTTTTCACTAATAATCTATTAAAGGCTAGCTGGATAAAAAGCTTCTTATCTAAAATTAGACTAGTTAAGAATACCCTACCTAAAAAACTTTTATCCTTGGGGTTATTCGCCATTGCTTTGATGGGCTTAATAGCAATGTATGGGCAATACAATAAACATAGGAATACAATAAATAGCGACAAGCAAGCATGGGTGCAAGCTAAAAAGAACAATACCATTGAAGACTATAAGGCTTATTTACAAAAGAGACCCAAAGGTAACTACCTTAATGAAGCAAAAAAATCTTTAACTAATTTATTAGAGAAAACGGAAATACTCGCCGCAAGTCAAGTCAGCCTACGCCAACAACAAATCATTAATGCTCAGCGCCAACTTATTCAACAGGGCTTCCAATTAGACTTGAACGGTAAGCTTGATCTTCGTACTAAAGGTGCGATTGAAATTTTTGAAAAAAATGAAAACCTGGTTATAACAGGTAATGTTGATGCGTTGTTACTGAAAAAATTAGCAGAAATTTATCAGCAAAAAGAATCGCAATTATGGCATAAAGTACAACAAGAGCATTCTATGGTGGCTTACCAAGAATATAAGACAACTTTCCCACAAGGCTTGTATGTTACCCAAGCAATTAATGCGATTAAACAACTGACTATTGAAATAAAAAATAGCGAGAAACATGAACAACAGTTGCAAGAAAAAAAACGCCAACAAGTCGTTGAACAAGCAACTAATGAGCTCTTAAATAATTTACTTACCTTACCATCAGGAAAATTTAGCATGGGCTGTAATCAAGGTGTTGAATGTAAAGAACGAGAAGGCCCCGTTCACACCGTGTTTATCAATACTTTTAGAGTGATGGCGACTGAGGTAACTTTTACCCTTTGGGATGCCTGTGTAATCAGTGGTGATTGCAGTATACAACCCAAAGACGAAGGATGGAGCCGGGGTAATCGTCCCGTGATTGGGATTAGTTATCTTGATATTGTTGAGCAATTTATCCCCTGGTTAAATAAAACAACAGGCGAAGTATTTTCTTTACCTTCAGAAGCTCAATGGGAGTATGCCGCGAAAGCCGGCAGCAATGCACAATATGCATGGGGCACTGACATTGATTGTTTAAAGGCACGCTTTAGTCAATTTAGTGGTATTTGTGGCAATGATCGTAAAACGTCTTTGGTCAGAAGTTTTACTCCCAATGACTTTGGTTTATATGACATGCATGGCAATGTTTGGGAATGGACTAAAGATTGTTGGCATAATAATTACCAAGGTGCCCCTAGCGACGGCAGTGCTTGGGTTAATGGTAATGGGAATTGTGATGCAGGTGTTATTCGTGGCGGTTCTTGGTTAAACCAAGCCAGTTTTTTACGTGCTACTTTTAGAAGCCGTTATAACCGTTCACAGAGATCAAATGCTAACGGTTTCAGACTTGTCATCAACACCCAATATAAATAAATTTAGCTTTATTTTAACTTTTATCCAAAAAATCCTTCACAGCTTTTCATAACCCTCATTAACTAAATAATGACCTTTTTAAAAGGGAGCGGGTTATGATCACAAAGCAAAATTTTCTGACCAAGATGACAACAACTAAATTAATAATATGTTTATTAATAGCCATCACAATGTCGGCATGTTCAACCATACCACCTAAAGCAAAAAACGAATATCTCGATAGAAATGCCGACAGATATACTCAACCGGCCGACACTGATTGCCAAGATCACGCCCAAAATATGGCAAACCACGCAGAGTCAATTGCCTCTAACGCACAATATTTAGCGGCGGCTAAAGCAATGAGCGGTTGCGTTAGTAGTGCGCTGCAAAATAGAGCATATAACCACAACGATGAGCACGATGTTGTCATTATGAAAATGATGGCAATAGCGACACTCAACTTTATTAAATCAGGTGATGTTATTACCGCAAGTAGAGAAGTGGAAAGGTTTAAACGCATCTACCCAAATCAAGATCTCTATTTTGACGATTACACCTCATTTTTAGACACGGCTATGGCATTGTTGTCTTTAGAATCTCTACACTCGTCACAGCTTAGCGCATTAAATATTAGTCGAGTACTGCGAGATGAAATTGAACGTAAACATTATTGGTTAAATCATTAAGGAGGCTGTTATGAACGTCATTACAACAAACAAACTAACTAGAGAGAAAAAATCAATCTTAAAGTCACTAGGTTTAATCGCCTTATTAGCTTTGAACACCACTCAAGTCGCTTTTGCAAATGATATTCAATTTGGCTCAGTATCATCCGAATGGAAACCTGTTGCCAGTGATAAACTGATTAAATTACCCGCTAATATTATTGAAAAGCGTATTCAAAAAGATTTTAAGGCATCGCCAATGGCAACGCGTATGACAGAGCTTGATGTTGAAATGCAGGAAAACGTTGCTGTTATTAAAGCAATAATTCAAGTGATGCCTGAACTAGAGGGTGAAGTAGCTCAAAATCAACGCTTTGAATTATTACAATATAAATCTGAGTATTTAGATTCATTACAAGAAAGCCATCATCTGCACCAAAGTGCGCTTGAGAAGAAACAAACACTTTACAAAAATGTCCTTGATAAACTGAGGTTACAATCAGGAAAAATGACTAATAATGAATCTTATCAAATTCAGCAAGCACAAATTGCCGCTCGACAACGCATGGAAAAAGTTATCGAGCAAGTCGACCAATCGTTAATGCATCTTGGCGTAGAAAAGGCTTCACCGTATACCAACGAATACAGTAAAAACCTCAATCAAATTCAAAACCTAAAGATGGCAATAAACCGCCATCAAGCAAACCAGTCGCCAAAAATTAATGGCGTTAATATTAGCTCAGAAGAATATTTACGCCAGTTATTAATGAGTGTATCGACCGAGCAATCACTGTTAGACCAAGAGGCTCTAATGCTGAGTTATATGGCAAAACTGGTTGCTTTAGACGCCCAAACACTTGAATACGAAGTAGCCTACGGCAATGAACAAAGTGCTGAAATGATTAGCGAAGCAAGTAAGCCTTCAACCGTTACCACTTTATTTTATCAGGAGTAACACATGAAAAATTTAAGCAAAATTTTGGCTGTAGCCACACTTGTTATCAGCATGACAAGTCATGTTAATGCAAAGCCTAACAGTTTATTTACCTTAGAAAATTTAGAACGTCAACGAGCCGCTTTACTTGATAATTTAACGACAAAAAAATTAACTACTTATCAACGTGAGCAAGAAACTAAGCAGTTAATTAAGCGCTTAGTGGATTTAGAACGCATGGTCTTACGTGATGACCGAATTGCAGCAAGTAATAGCATTATGGCAAAAAATGCCTTTGAACATTACGAATTAACCTTTTTAGTACACGCGGGCAGTGAAAGCAAAAAATCGCCGATGGCACATTGGTTATATTCTTTAAAAATAACGGATGAGAGTGTTTTTCAAAGTAGAGCAGGAGCACGCTAATGCGATTTTCCCCTGATCTCAATATCAACGATAACATCAGTGAAAATGTGAAAAACATAGGTAAAAGAATGCCGACAATTATCCCTGTAATAGGTTTAGGTATTATTTTACTCGCGGCGGTAAGCTATGTTACTGAGTTACCATTAAGTGGCATACTTGTTTGGTTAGATCGGTTTTTTAGCTCCGCATTTATCGGACTATATACGCTACTTGTTACGTTAGGGGTTTATGCCATTGTGCAATTAAAGCAACCTAATGAAGCTGATTATTGGCAAGAAGTTGGATTGCAATCGGGAAATGCTATAGCAACACTTGCGCTAACCTTTACCTTATTCGGTATCAGCTTAGGTATTGGCAGTTTATCTGAACAACCTTTAAGCCCTGAAAACGTTCAGTTAATCATCTCAGGGTTAACAAAGCAGTTCTCTATGGCGTTTATGACGACGGTTATTGGCCTACCGACAGCAACGATTATTCGCGCTTTAATTAGTATTAAATATCAGAAAGTAACGGCTAAAACTAAAGAAAATTAAGCGTTAAATTATAAAGCCATAATTCATAAATATTAATTAAAGAAAGGAATAACCCCATGAAAATTTTATTTACCCTTATCGTACTTATGGCCAGTGTCTATTTGCTTGTCCCCAAAGATGAATTACAGAAATTAACGTTATTTTTACCACAAAATCAAATTGAACAAGCAGCAGAAACAGTCTTAAGCGATGTAGATAAAAAACTGGAGCAATTTAAAGCCAAACTTTTAAGCAATAAAGACAGTCGTATTACTCAATTAGAAACACAGCTAGCGACGTTGCAAGCTCAACTTGTTGCGCAAGAAGAAAAATATAAATTAGCGGATAGCCAAAATAATGAACAAGCACAACAAGGGTTGCCAGTAGCACAACCGTTGTTGACTCACGCCAAAGCACTTGTCACTAATGATACTAAGCTTTCAATTCAAGAGTCAGATAAACAACGGGCAATTAAGCGCCAAGCCTATTTGCAAGATTTAGTAGAGCGTATGAATAAAACGTCACTACTTACGCTAACAAATTAGGAGCACTAATATGCTTGGCGTTAATACTTCATACCTCTATAAATTTATCGCTTTAGCCCTAACCATCTTAATCATTTATTGGTTGATTAGCATTTGGAATATTAATATCTGGCAGCAAATATTATTAGAAAAAACAACAAAAAATCAGCCATCAAAAGCGTTAAAGCAAACGATAAATAATAAGGGTAGGTCACTGGTATTTGCCAATGTTGACTTACCGGAGTTACCAAAGAAAGCAATAGATTTAATAAAAAAAAATGCCGGTTCTCCTCAGTCAAGTATAAAAAAAACTAAGCAACCCTTAACAGACAAGCAACCAATACTATCTAATAAACAGGCTAATAAAAAAGCTAATAACAAGTCTGAAAAACAAGTAATCAACGCAGTAAACAAAGACAGTACATCGGCCATTTATCAACAACTAATATCAGATAATTCTATTAGTATCGAACTTGCCTGGCCAAATGAATCGTCAGCAAGACAAGGCCTTTTTACCTTTTTGTATCAGTGTATAGGAATGAAATTTGGAGTGTTAAATAACAAAAAAGTCACGCTTGCAAAAACTTTTTATCAAAATGTTAATGCTAATGACGAACAGCAACCGAGTGAATGGCTTCGTATTGCTCAAGGACAATTAGCTAGCCAAGAGCGCCTCTGGTTGCAGCAATACCATTTATCAGGAACCCCAGTACGTTTATTTCCTAAAGTGGTGGACTGGCAATTGGCCAAATTGATTAATAACCAACTCAACGGTAAACCTTTAAAAAGCTTACGAGCATTTTATAAATATGATCATCAACGTTTGATGCTAAACAACATCAGATTAAACGGGCAGTGGTTAAGTAAAAACTGGATATTAACAGAAAATAAATGTGCAATTTAAACAGACCCTAATAAGTGCCGACATAGTTAGGCTTAGTGATATGTAATTTGTTTGCTAATAATCTATCGCTAAGTGCTCAATCAAGCGCCTCGTTCTTGAAAATTTATCCTAATTAAAATTGATCACTAAATTAATCTGTTTGGTATAACATTGATTAAACGATGAAAAATGTTTAAGTTAGGACATAATAAAATTATTATTAATTGTTATGACCGTTAATCTCAGTTCTCAAATAGCCCGCTATGGCGTAAGCGAATCTTTTAATGTATTTATTGACAGTCTTAGGGATACCCCAGGTCTTTCAGATAAAAAATTTCGTTTTGACGATGTTAATAAAGTGGCCCAGTACCTGGTTTGTCGCAATTATGGCAAAGCCTGTTTAGAGCTGAGTTATTTGGCTTGGGCTGTGGTTAACTATCCAACAAAAACACTGGCTAATGCACCTTTGCTCGAATTTTTTTGGGTTGATGAAAATATTACTCCGGCACGATTTAGGCAAGCATTTGAACAACCCTATCAGACTGATAATAGTAATATAGCGTTGAATAAAGCAGGGTTGGCGTTAACTTTTTCATCGCAGTCTTTTATTATTTCGCCAACTAGAGTTGGGCTGTTAGCTGTTTTGCTAGAAATGATTGTTACGCTTGCTCCTGAACAATTAACGTCTATTGAACAGCGTCTTAAAGGCAGTGACAATGAGCAAGTAATAAAAGCATTATCCTCTGACTTACAAAAACAAATATATCAATTTCTTGGTGAGCACCTGATACCAGCTCAGCAACAGAGACGTTTCCGTTATGTCAGTCAGTGGTTAGATAAAAAAAATTCCAATGAAAATTTAGTCAGTACTGATGTACTCAGTGATGAAACTGTTCTATCTTTTTGGCAATATGCAGTGCTTGATGAGACCTCACCGGGGTATAAACTTTATGCTTCAGCTTTTTACGGTGTAATGGATACTGATCAAGCGATTAAACAAGCAAAACAGTCACTCGCATTAGATAATGCCGGTACTATTGGTTTTAATACTGACGCAGGAGAATATTCTCCTGATGTGATTCACGAAATACTGTTTAGTCATTCATCAGAGAATCAAGACTACAGTTGGTTATGTCAAGCGCCTAAATTTTTAACAAAGGCTCAGTGGCATTTCATCGAACCACTTAATCAACATCATCCCTATAGTAAAACGTTAGCATTGTCCTTTGCCCGTTTAGCTATTTTTGGTCAATGGCAAGCCACCTTAGTTCAAGCCAAAAGAAAGTCACCACTTATGGTTAGGCAAAAATTAGTCGATCTTCCTCAACAAAATTATTCTCAGTATCAACAAGGGTTAGTTGCGCTACAAAATATAATGACTCAGGTGATAATGGCGATTAGTTACATTTTTTATAGCCACCAAGATAGTCGTTATTTAGGGTTTAGCTTGGCGTTATTACCTGAATCAGATGGGAAAAAAATAAGAAGTTGGTTTGCAGAAAAAATGAATACACTATCACAAGCCTCGCCAACTAATAATAACGACACTAATATCGGTGCTGACAGAGAAAATATAAATACAGTTCTTTTTACTCAAAGCCAAAAGTTATTAATGCAATCACTTGCACTAAAAAAGATTATGCAAGCAAGTAAAGCCGCTTTTAATGCGAATAATAAAGCAGGTTTTCAACAGTTGCCCAGCCCTGATCTATTAGACACTTATCAAGACGGCTATGACGGGTTAGCTCACTGCCAGCATATTGTGCAATCATCGAGTGAAAAATTATCTAATTATTGGTTAACTTCAAGTGATTGTGAGACAAATTATTGCTCTGATGTTTCCATATTCAAAGATATATTTGCTTTACTCTATGGAGAAGTTAATGACTAATAATAACGTTCAAGAAAATCATCAACAATTAGCACAGCAATTATTTTGTGCAAATTCTGCTTATCTTTCCCTTACACAGGCGTCAGGGCATGGCGATGTACACGGCTCATTGCGCGGCCCACTACAAGGTAAGAATGGAGATAATTTTATTGTTGTTTTTAATGATATTTTTCAATTGGTCAAAGGTAACAGTCAACCGCATTTTGTTGCACGCAGACAATATCTTATTAAAAAGATAAATACTGATCTAAACTTACGAAAAACATATACACAGCTAATTGAACAATTAAAATTTGCTCAATCAGGTTTGCAAGTTGCTGCAAGTTCAAGTGAAGCGTTACCAGAGAGGCTAACCGAGTATTTTTCATTAAAATTTAAACGAGATAGAAGTCATCCAAGCCAAGTTTATGTTATTTTATCCATGAACCATCCTGCAGAGCAGCATTTAACTAATACATTTGCTGTTCATATAACCAATGATGATCAAGTCGATTGTTTGTATTTTCCAAGCATAAGTGATGGACGCAGTCAGTTATTAATGGAAGATAAAGATAATAGCTTCAAATTGTTAACAGACCCAAATAGCCGGCTGTACTTAATGTAATCAAATGGAACGGCTGTCGTCTGGTTAAGAAGCTAAAAATATAGGACAAACAAAATACCGATGAAATTACATATTTTTGTTGCGACAACTCAAGGGTTAGTTGCCATACAAAATATAACAGCTATCGATGATGCGGATATAAGTTCCATTGTTTCAATTAATGGTACCTCTACCACGGCAAGCATTAGTAATGCCTACCATAACTTTGTAAAAAATGGCGCGGGTATTATCCAACAAGATTTTGGCGCTTGTAGTTATCGCATCAACATATCCCAGCGTATTGATCAGGGTAATAGTTGGCAACTGGCCTTTTATTTGGCTCATGCGGCACAAAACAGAGAAATATTAGGAAATGGTCAGGTGAATCCTGGCGATCAAGTTATTTGTGCAACGGGTGAAGTTAATACCACCAGTAGAGAGATTCATCGAGTAGAAGACGTTAATCTCAAACAAAGCTTAGCCAATAAACAAATACAGCAATGGTGCAAAATGGATGTTAAAACGTCTTTTCTAGTCCCTAAGCAAAATGCACAAGAGATTAATAAACAACTAACAATAACTACTGATTTGATTATCAATTTGGCGCAAGCACTTTCATTTTTACCTTCAGATACGTTTAGGGTTAAACCTACGTCACCTCATAAAAAAAGTGTTATACAAAAGCCTATTAACCCTGAGCAGCAGAGTCAAAATCTACAGCCAAAAGGTATTGAGTTAGTCAAGGATAAAGCCCAAAAGGCCAAGTTAGCACTTAGGCGTTTCTTCATCAGCTTACTGGTTTTTATTGTATTGATATTATCGATTAACACGTTATTTTCCCCCGAAAGCGGCCCTTCAACACAGGCATCAAAAAATACAAATAAAAAAATACCCGCACAGCAAACGTGGAAAATTTTATTATTAACTAAACCGCATCATCAAATGAGTAAGCAATTACAACCAGCCTACTCAATGATAGAAAGAACCATTAGCGAACAGCTTATCGCTGAAAATTTTGAAGTAGCCGACAAAACACTATTAATGGGGGCGAATAAGATTACCGAACAAGCACTCATTGAGTTAAACAAAAATAAAATAAACTTAGCTATCCGCTTTAATCTAGATGTTAATCAATTGCATGATGAACCAAGGGCTACATGGCGATATGAGTTATCTGCCTATTTGGTTGATTTAGACTCGAAAAAACAAGTGGAAACACATAACGAATATGGTGAGTTTTCTAATGATTTTATCAATTGTGACCGACAATGCCAATCGCAATGGTTTGCCGACAATGCCAGAAAGTTGGCTCAAGATATGGGGGCCATTCTTGTGATTAAACTAAAAAACTTACCCCGTCGTTATCAATTTGAATTAAAATTTCAACATTTTTTAGTCGATGAATTACGCTTAATACATGAGCAGTTAAAGCAACTCAATGGTTTTATATCAGTCCATTTACTACAAGATTTTGGCGTCGAAAAAGAGCTGTTACATCAAATTAATAGTCAAAAATATAGTTATGTATCTTATATCCCAATGGATGAGCTTGAGATTGCGTTGCATAAAAGTTTTGCTCTGCTAGGTATTGAAGCAAAAAAAATAGAAGGTCATGTTAAAACATTGGTTTTTATTCGCAAGAATACACCTTACTATTTTTATTATTTGTTTGCCGGCGTATTAACCTTTTTACTGCTGGGTTTAGTCTATTTAGCCAAATGTAAACGTCAACATACAATCGCACTAACACAGCTTGCTAGCGAGCAACATGCCCAAGGTTGGTTGGATTATCATGATAAAATATCCCCTTTACTTTGTTTTAGACAACCGCAATGGCAAGCGCAAAAAATTACTTATATTAACCAAGTTCAATTATCGAAAGATTTATCTGACAAGGCTTTGGACTATGTTGATTTAGGTGATTATAACAAGGTTCAGTTAACTATCGAAAATGCGCTAAAGCTGAATGCAGATAATATCGATGCGAAAAGCTTAGTAGAGCAGTCAGCTAGCTTTATTAAAGGTAAAAAACAATTTTTATCAGGTAAATCAATGGTGACTACCCAGCCAGAGCAGGCAATAAAATTACTAATAGAAGCGAAAGACTTAAACCTAAATTTGACAGAAAATGTTAGTAAACCGTTAGTGGAAGCGTCATTTAGACTAGTGTTAATGGCCTTTAAAAATAAAGAATATTATAAAGCGTATAGCCTTATCGACAAATATATTCATCAGCCTTCTTCAATTAGACTAGACAATAACAATCTAGAGAAACTTATCGAGCTCCGCAAAAAGATCGATCAATATATCCAGCCGATTAAAGGTGCTGTGGTTGGTCAGGGTGCCTTGGCAAATTGTTATATTTTTACGGCTAGCACATTAGAGGTAGGGCGTAATGTCAATAACCCTGCTAATTCGTTTGCGATTGGTTATAAACAAATATCTCGAGTTGGCAAGCAATGTCGGTTTTTACGTGAAAACAATAATTTTTACCTTGAAGATCAAGGGAGTACTAACGGCAGTTTTTTTAATAATACTCAGCTGATAACACATAAAAAAGTTAATGTTAATGAGGACTCTCAATTAACTCTCGGTGGCGGTTCAACTGCAAATAACATCGCTATTTGCCAATTAGAACTAAAAGTTCTATCAAAAAATTCATCAGCCCTAATGATGCAATTAAAGTGCAGTGTTGTTCAGCTTGTTGACCTTAATAGTTATAAAATGGCTTGGACATCAATGGATACTGATTTGATTTCTCGTTGGATATTACTGGGAAATGAAGTGTCGTTAAGTATTCATAATGATCGAATTGAACTGGGTCATGATCAAGACCAAGTCGATATAGTAGCCTATCTAATTTATCAAAATGGTTTTTATATAAGGCCTGAGAAATCTATTGAGTTGGGTACTACAGATAACAGTAAAGTTCTTATGATTAACCAGCAAGTGGTTTATGACAAAATGCCAATTAATGAAAGTGCTATTATCAGCATCGCTGGTTTTGATTTTACGTTACACAGCTTATAACTCAATTTATCGAGAATTGTCGAGAAAACCCAGTGATCTTTAGTCGCTG
>TARA_R110001583_G_scaffold17482_2_pt1 | contig 37585 bp, 31 predicted proteins | sample TARA_R110001583 | Tara Oceans TARA_R110001583 (sample SAMEA4398432) | marine metagenome | biome: Polar Biome; feature: [MES] marine water layer (ENVO:01000295) within the mesopelagic zone...; material: water (ENVO:00002006), including particulate matter (ENVO:01000060) such as...... | reverse complement strand
CCGCCTTGTAAGGGCGGTGCTCTCCCAACTGAGCTAATCGCCCATGATATAACCTGTAGATTTTTTACTTCGAAATACAAGAGAAGATCTAGCATGTAATGTGGTGGGCGATACTGGGCTTGAACCAGTGACCCCCGCCTTGTAAGGGCGGTGCTCTCCCAACTGAGCTAATCGCCCATGATATAACCTGTAGATTTTTTACTTCGAAATACAAGAGAAGATCTAGCATGTAATGTGGTGGGCGATACTGGGCTTGAACCAGTGACCCCCGCCTTGTAAGGGCGGTGCTCTCCCAACTGAGCTAATCGCCCATAATTAAAACAACAACATTTATCTTCTGTTGTTAAGAAGTATACTAATAATTATGAAGAAATCATTCATAATTAAATTTACATTGAACTGGTGGGCGATACTGGGCTTGAACCAGTGACCCCCGCCTTGTAAGGGCGGTGCTCTCCCAACTGAGCTAATCGCCCAATTCAATATAACCTCGTCTTTTTGGCTAATGCCTTGAAGACGAGGCGAATAATATAGAACCTAATTGCTTGTTGCAAGCACTTTATTTCAATCTTTTTTCTGACTGCTTAACTCTTAAGCAACATGCTTATAAAGCCTGCATAAGTAATGTAAAACAGCTTTATTATTCATATTGAATGGTAACGGGTATAAGTTAACTATAATAATTTTCAACTGAATTAATAAATGCCACTAATTGATCTTTTGGTAAAGCATTTATGCCTGCGGCCGCCGCTCTACCTCCACCAGTTTCGAATTGACTACACACATCCCCTGCCCCTTGTTTATTAGAGAGTGGTGCACGTAATGAAACCAAGTAACTATCGTCAGCATTTTTTGTTAGTACGGCATGTGCAGATTGTGTTTTTTGATTCGCTAATAAATTACCGTAAACACCACTAATGCGTCGAGACCATGTCTCATTTGGTAATTCAAAGACCGATAATATCTCGCTATGATGATTAGCTGATATAGCTAACGCTTTATCTATGTCTTCTTGATAAGCACTTTGTAATTGATAAAAAGGAGAGTTTACATCTTTAATAACGTCAAAAGGTGAAGTGTACAGCACCAATGCTTGATACAAAACGGCAGGATCAAAGTGTAAATCAGATATTTCAGAGCCATAACCATTATAGTTAATTAACGTACCTAGCTCTTTTAATTGCTCTGCTTGCTCTTTTGAATAGCCAGCTAGTTTACAAAGTTCATCAGCTTTAGCAATTAAGTTATCGCCATAAGCCGCAGTAATTGCCCATGCATGAAATTGTCCATCTAACAAATTATCAATGATTAATGCAGTACAAGTATTCGCATCTAAATCGATATTAGCATCAAGATTTTCATGGGTTGGAATACTACCAGCACGATGATGGTCAGCATAAAAAACCTTAGCCCCTTGCTCTAAAGCATTATTGACACCTTTGATATTCTTTTCCATTGATATATCTAGAATAGTTAGATTATCATTTTGACTTGGAGAGAGCTTATCAACCAATTTAATATCACGTTTAACACCAGTGACAAGTTGGCTTTCTATAGGGTTAGCAAGACGTAATTGAATTAATGAGATGATGCCATCGGCATCCCCGTTAAAGATATCGAAGTTCATAATAATCCATGGAGTTATTTTAGAAGAGAAACGCAGTGACGCACAATAACAGTGATTCTCCAAATATGAGTGAAAAATAAATGATAACCGATAAAGGTTAAAATAAAGGCAATGAACATGACAACTTCAGAGATATGAAGTAACTCTCCAATTATGCCAATAGTCGCAAAAATACAAGCAATAAAACAGATCAATCCTAGTGTTTGTAAAGAACTCAATCCTAATCTTTCACAGACGTGATGGATGTGCTCTCTATCAGCTTTAAAAGGAGATTGTTTTTTACGAATACGGCGAATCATACTATAAGCCATATCCATTAAAGGAATTGCAATGATCCATAAAGCCGTCACAGGATTTATTTTATTGATCATTTGCGAACCTTCGAAATTTTGACTGCCTTCAATTAATAACCAAATGACAGTAAATCCAATAAACAAACTGCCTGAATCCCCCATAAATACTTTCATTTTTTTCTTAGGTAAAAGACCTAAATTACAAATAATATAAGGAATAATGGAAATAATAACGACACTACAAAACAACAATAAATGATATTGTTCGTTAACAGCAAACAGTATGGCAAGCGCAGAAAAAGTGACCATTGCTAAACCACCTAACAAACCATCTAAGCCATCAACCATATTAAAAGCAGTAACAGCGCCAATAATCGCAACGATGGTGAAAAGGATATCAGAACCTTCAAGCACCACGTCTCCAAAGCCCATTAAATCTCCGAGGTAATATATTTTAAAACCTTGGTATAAAACCAACCAGGCGGAAACTGCAGTGATAAGTGTAATACGTAATTTGACGCTTAAATCAAGTTTGTCATCGATTATTCCCAGTAATAATAAAAAAGCACTACAAAAGATATAAACTTGACTGTTCGAAACTAATTCAGGGGAGAAAAGCAGAGTGATTGAAATAGGTAAAAAAATAGATATCCCACCTATTAATGGGATATTACCTGTATGTCGTTTACGTTCTGTCGGGCGGTCAACAAAACTTATCTTCACCGCAACAGGGTGTAAAATATAAAGCGAAATACTTGCAAAAGTAAAGGAAAACAACAAAGTAAAAAACATATCACCTTTCTTTAAAAAATATATACGTTGCGAATAAATGCATTATGCCACATCACATTTTTTATACAATCAGCTTTTTAATCTTTATACTTTGTTGTCTTCGTCAAGTTTTATTGTAAATATCCTTTACTTTTCAAATAATCAATAACTTGCAAAGCACAAGCTTGTATAGATTTATTTGCTGTTTTGACATGAACTTCAGGATTTACAGGGGCTTCATAGGCAGAATCGATGCCGGTAAAGTTTTTAATTTCACCTGCACGCGCTTTTTTATATAAACCTTTAGGATCACGAGATTCACAAATTTCTAATGGCGTATCAATAAATACTTCTATAAATTGTTCTTTAGGCAGTTGTGCTCTCACCATTTCACGATCTGATATAAAAGGAGAAATAAAAGCAGTGGACACCAACAAACCGGCATCAGCAAATAACTTTGCAACTTCTGATACACGCCTGATATTTTCAACACGATCTGCATCTGAAAAGCCTAAATCACCATTTAAACCATGACGAACATTATCGCCATCTAATACGTAGGTTTTCACATTATGTTGAAACAACATTAAATCAACAGCATTAGCAACCGTCGACTTCCCAGAGCCACTTAATCCGGTAAACCACAATACCGCAGGTTTATGGCCGTTTAATTTCACATGATCTTGATGTGAAACACTGGCTTGATGCCAAACAACATCCGATGATTTATCACCATCAACTTCTTTTTCTATATAAGGGTTATTCATAATATTCTCTTTCGTACAGCTCACAGCTATCAGCTATCAGCTTTCAGTAAAAAATCAGTTTTTAGCTCTCAGCCGTCAGCTTTCAGTAAAAACCATTCGTTCCAAAATCACAGTAAAAGCAGTTTTTAGCTTTCAGTAAAAAAAATTCGTTCCAACCAGCGGTCTGAAAGCTGACAGCTAATAGCTGACAGCTTTTTCCTATAATCCAAAAACCACAACAATCATGGTTACGGCAGTAAGACTGTAAGCAATACTCACAGGGACACCAATTTTAATAAAATCAATTAATCTGTATTGGCCAACATTAAACACCATTAAATTTGTTTGATATCCATATGGGCTAATAAAGCTGGCACTTGCACCAAAAGCGACCGCCATAATAAAAGCAGTAGGGTTAGCATCAATACTGGTGGCTAAACCATAGGCAATAGGGAAAACTAAAGCAGCAGCTGCATTATTAGTGACTAATTCGGTCAATAACCAAGTAATAACATAAACCGTTATCAGCGCAATAAGCGGGCTAAAAGAGTGACTATATTCATTAATCAGTAAATTGAATGAATCGATCACCCCACTATTTTGCAAGGCATAAGAAAGCACAATGGCCGAGGAAATTATCACCCACAAATCCGTTGGAAAACGACGGATCAACTCACTGGTACTAAAACACCCCGTTAATAAAAGAACGCCTAATAATAACAAAACAGCTTTAAACAATGGAATAATGCCCATCGCAGCCAAAACAATAGCAGCGATAAAACCGACAATAGCCAATATTTCATTCTTTCCCGATAAACGAGAATCTAGTTCGATATCAGAAAGTAAAATAAAGTTTTTACGGATATTGCGTCGAGATTTAAAGTCCTCGCCTACAGCTAAGACTAAAAAATCACCCGCTTTAATTTTTAAGCGCCCAATTTTTCCAGATACCCTTTCACCATCTCGTTTAACCGCAACAACAGCTGCATCAAATAAAGAACGAAACCCAACTGACTTTAATGTTTTTCCCGTCAAAATACTTTCTTGACGAACCACCACTTCTCGCAAATTATCAATGGATAAACCACTATTTTCCGCAAAAATGGACAAACCATCAAACATATTCAATTGACTCACTTGAGAAATATCACCACTGAATATCAATTTATCGTTTGCTTGTAAAACCTCACTTGGCGCAATTGCTCTTAACAATTGATTTCCACGCAATATTTCAACTAAAAACAATGACTGCAAATGGCGTAAACCATTTTCTTCCACCGTCTTGCCAACTAAACTTGATTCAGGACTTATTTTAGCTTCAATAAAATATGATTCAGCTGTATCAGCATGCATTGCTCTATCAGGCAAAACATAACTAAATAGTGATAGAGTAATACCACAGACCACCACTAAGGAAAGCCCTACCAAGGTAAAATCAAAAAAACCAAGTGAAGGTAAGCCAGCATCCAAGACTAAACTATTAACGATTAAATTCGTTGAAGTGCCCACTAAGGTTAGCGTTCCCCCTAAAATAGCGGCATAAGAAAGTGGGATCAGTAATTTACTCGGGGCATGATGAGGATTATTGCGAATCGGGGCCAACATGGTTGAGACCACTGCCGTGTTATTCAATAAAGCAGAAGACAGTACGGTAAAACCAAATAAACGCGTCCAGGTTGCTTTATAACTGGTTTTAATCACCTTCATAGCAACAAGTCGTAATAAACGGGTTTTTTCTAGGGCGATTGAGCACAACATTAATAAGATTAAGGTCAGCAAGCCTTCATTAGAAATACTTTTGATGATTTGCTCAGTAGAGACCATATTAGTGACTAATAAAACTAATAATGCAATGCCAAAAACTAAGCTAGGTCGTTGTTGGTACTTAATTAAGCCAACAATAGTAGAAATAAAAACAGCGAGTACAAAATAAGATTGAAGAGTCATGAATAAGCCATCAGCTATTAGCCGTCAGCTGACAGCTTAAAGCCGACAGCTGATAGCTTTATTGCAACTATCCTTTCAGGATATCTTTTGCTTCCCAGTGTGGGAAGTGCTTGCGTACTAATGTATTGAATTCAACTTCAAATGCACTGTAAGCATGATCTTGTTCTTTTTTAACAGCTTCAATAGAACCGCGAATCATACCTGCGCCTACTGTGCCATTTGTTAAACGATCAATGACGATAAAGGCACCCGTTGCACGATTTTCGTTGTAAGCATCGAACTGGACTTCTTCAGCCACTTCAAAATTACAACTACCAATTTCGTTCAAATCAAGTTGACTTGCAGCTGTTTGTTCCATGGTATTAACATCAGTTTTAGAGTTAATAGCAACAACAGAACCCACCGTAACGTTCGTACCCACTTTAATAATGTACTCACGGTCAACATGAAGCGCTTGTTCATCCATCCAAACAACATCAGCAACAAAGTTTTTGCTTGATTCTGGTTTTTCGTGTGGACGTACAATCATATCGCCACGACTGATATCAATTTCATCTTCAAGCGTTAAAGTGATTGCCATATCTTGGAATGCTGAATCGATATTGCCATCGAAGGTAACAATTTCTTTTACCTTGCTTTGCTTGCCTGAAGGTAATGCTTCAATCGTATCACCAACACGAATGTCACCTGAAGCAATCGTACCAGCAAAACCACGGAAGTTTAGATTAGGACGATTAACATATTGTACAGGTAAGCGGAATTGGTCATTAGAGTCGCTAGTAATTTGGATGGTATTTAATAAACGCATCAACGGAGAACCAGGATACCAAGTCATATTTTCGCTTTCGTTTACAACATTATCACCTTTTAAAGCAGAAATAGGCACAAAACGAATATCAGCAATGTTTAACTGCTTAGCAAATTCACGGTAATCGGCTTTAATTTTTTTGTAAACATCTTGGTCATAATCAACAGCATCCATCTTATTGACAGCAACAACAACATGCTTAATGCCAAGTAATGAACAAATGTATGAATGACGACGAGTTTGTACTTGCACACCATGACGCGCATCAATCAAAATAATCGCAAGATCACAGGTTGAAGCACCGGTTGCCATGTTACGTGTATATTGTTCATGCCCTGGAGTATCAGCAATGATAAATTTACGTTTCTCTGTTGCAAAATAACGGTAAGCAACATCAATTGTAATGCCCTGCTCACGCTCTGATTGCAGACCATCTACCAATAACGCTAAATCGAATGAATTATCCGTTGTATTGAATTTTTTAGAGTCTTTTTCAATAGCGGCCATATGATCTTCAAAAATCATTTTGCTATCGTATAACAGACGCCCGATAAGTGTTGATTTACCGTCATCTACGCTACCACAAGTGATAAAGCGCATCATATCTTTGTTTTCATGTACGCGTAGATATTCTTCGATATCCGTCGCTAATAAATCTTGTTCATTTGACATTTTGAATCCTTGAATAAACATAGCTGTCAGTTGTTAGCTGTCAGCGGTCAGAAAAAATTATTTGTTATCCGCTATTGTTTTGATTAACCCTGTCAACATCATTGAAATTTGATGGGTTTCTTCTAACCAAACCTTACCTTCAACTTGAGGTAAATAACCAATATCAATACCGATATATATTTGTGTTCTCGCCTCTGCTAAAGATGAGCGAGCAATATCCAAAAACCGGGTTTTCTCTTTGTTACTATTTCTTGTCATGCCTTCAGCAATATTACTAGGAACTGATAAACCAGAACGAGTAAGCTGATCTCTAAAACCATAGTCCCGCAATTCTGCTGTTGTTTTATATAACTCAGCAGATAACCTTGCAGATCTTTTCCATACTTCTAATTTCTCAAAATTCATAATGACTCTCAATAATTAGTTGTGCTGATGGCTGAAAGCTGACGACTGAAAGCTTCTTACTTTTAAGCTCCGCTTAAAAGTATCCTTCCATCTTTTTCTTTTCCATCGAGCCAGATGAATCACTATCGATTACACGGCCTTGGCGTTCAGATGTTGTGGTTAATAGCATTTCTTGAATAATTTCAGGTAATGTTTTTGCTTCTGATTCAACAGCACCCGTTAATGGGTAACAGCCTAACGTACGGAAACGCACGTTTTTGATTTCAGGCACTTCACCCTCTTCAAGTGGCATACGCTCATCATCAACCATGATTAACGCACCATCACGTTTCACAACAGGACGAGGCGCAGAGAAATACAATGGCACCATTTCGATGTCTTCTTGATAGATATACTGCCAAATATCAAGTTCAGTCCAGTTAGAAAGCGGGAATACACGGATACTTTCGCCGCGATCAACTTTTGAATTGTAGATATTCCATAATTCAGGACGTTGGTTTTTAGGATCCCAACGATGATTTTTATCACGGAAGGAATATACACGTTCTTTCGCACGAGATTTTTCTTCATCGCGACGAGCACCACCAAAAGCAGCATCAAAACCATGTTCATTTAATGCTTGTTTCAAGCCTTGTGTTTTCATAATATCGGTATGTTTAGCACTACCATGTACAAAAGGGCTACAGCCCATTGCGATACCTTCCGGGTTTTTATGAATGATCAAATCAAAATCATATTTTTTCGCAAGATTATCACGAAATTCAATCATTTCTTTGAACTTCCAGTCTGTATCTACATGCATTAGAGGAAATGGAATTTTTCCTGGGTAGAAGGCTTTACGAGCCAAATGCAATAAAACAGAGGAATCTTTACCAATGGAATAAAGCATTACTGGGTTATCAAATTCTGCAGCAACTTCGCGCATAATTTGAATCGACTCAGCCTCTAAGGCTTTAAGATGAGTTAATCTACTTTTGTTCATGACTTTCCTTCAATATACATTATGTAGTTAGCTGTGATTATGCCTTAATCTTCAGGCATAGTTAATAAAATTAGAGATAATTATTGATGTTAGAATGCTATAACATAGAATTTTTTGTCATTACGTGGATTAACAAAAAAGTTAGCTATCATAGATTAAAGGCTTTTATAAATAGAAATTGCTTCAGAGAGATCACTATAAAAAGTTAACGCACCTTGATGTAAAATAATTGCACTGTCACAAAACTCTTCAATTTCTTTAAGTTCATGACTCACCATGATGACATTTGCGGTTTTACTTTTATCTAATAACGCTTTACGGGCTTTCTTTCTAAACTGTAAATCGCCAACAGAGGTTGCTTCATCAATTAAATAAATGTCAAAATCGATGGCAATACAACAGCCAAAAGCCAAACGTGAGCGCATACCACTTGAATAAGTTTGAACGGGCAAATCATATTTGACACCAAGTTCGGCAAAGTTTTTTACCTTATCTTCATACTCATCTAAATCAGCAACCCCATTCACTCGACCTATAAAACGCGTATTTTCACGCCCTGTCATTTGAGGGTGAATGCCAGTAGCCAAAGCAACCGGCCAGGATATTGCCTTATCAGTAATGACTTTGCCTTTATTAGGGTATTCGCTGCCAGCAAGAATGCGAAATAGCGTAGATTTACCCGCACCATTAGAACCTAAAATACCGACATTATGCCCTTCAGGAATTTCAAAGTTTATATCTTTGAAAATGTATTGATTACCCAAATCAGAGGGGTAATATTTAGTTAAGTTTTGTAGTTTTATCATAGATAGACAGTTATTAGTTGTTAGTTGTTAACTTGATATCACCCCAATAAAGTAGACATGGGCTCATTGTTATTCGAGGCTAGAAGCTCGCTACTCGAAGCTTTATTATCTTTAGTCGCGAGCTACGAGCATTGAGCCTCGAAGCCAGAACATTATATCTAACGAGTAAAGGTAGCTAAACATGCTGTTTATTCGCTTTCTTCGAGTTGTAATTTGAGATTTTTTAATAAACATTGAAAAGCAATACTATAAGTAGGTAGTTTATCTTTAAGTTGCTGTATTTCAAGTTCATCATAGGCATAGGAAGATAAGTTACGCATCTCGATCATATCTAACCAAATCGTTTGCTCTGTAATTAGTTCTTGAGTATAGGCTTCTTTAAAGCAAGCACGTGGACTTTTTACTCCTTCAATACCAAGCATATTTAATACACGTTTAATCGCTTTCCATGACATTTCATAAGTAAATTCAAAACGTTTAACAATTAAGTCCAAATATATATCTTGTAAACCAGATTCGATCAAACTTGGCAGTGCATCCTGCGCTTCTATTAATTTTGTTAGAGCACGAGAATAATTATAAACAGCATCTTCTGCTCGAAGTGGTTTCGATGAGCTAAAAAGAACCTTGCCCGTTGTCTTTACGCGCATTGAGAAACGTTCTTCGGTAGAGGCAATATTTGAAATATCGATTTTTATCAGCGTATTAATTTTTTCAGCTTCATCTTTAATTTCAGAAAGAATAAAGCTACGTGTTAACATATCATCACTAGTATCAAGATATGCAATATCGATATCACTATTTTCTAATGAATCACCAGAAGCCTCTGAACCATACAACCAAATGCGACTAGGTTTAGCTTTGTTAATAATAATAGCTTTAACAGCATTGATAATCGATTTTCTGTTCATGGTGTTCTCTATTAATAATTTACTATAACTGTACCTCGGTCATTCTAACTTTGTAAGCCTATTACCTACAAGCTTTGTTTTTGAGCTTACTGAAAGCTGATAGCTGAAAGCTATAATTCAATTAACAACTAATCGCGGTGCCTGTTCCTAGCATGGCATTAATACCCTCTGATTTTAATTTATTCGCTAACGCTTTTTTTGCATCTTCATCGCCGTGTACGATAATCACCTTTTCTGGTTTATGGCGAATACGCTTAATAAAATTAACTAAGTTAGCTTGATCAGCATGTGCTGAATAGCCAGAAATAGTATGGACACCGGCATTAATCGTCAATTTTTGGCCATCAATAAAGACATAACCTCCACGTGGCCCATATTGCTGGATTTGCCTGCCTAATGAACCTTGCGCTTGATATCCAACAAACAAAACATCTGCTGTTGGCTCATTGATAAAACGCTTTAAATAATTCACCACGCGTCCGCCACTGCACATGCCACTGGCAGCAATCACAATAGCGGGTTTGTTACGTTCAGCTAAATACTCGATGGTTTGTAGATGTTCTTGGTGTGTATCAACCGTGTATAAACTATCAAAATCGAGAGGATGTCTTCCTTGTTTGACCCGTTTTTTAGCTTCAGCATCCCAAAGATTTTGAAAGTGTAGATAATGATCAGTGAATTTCGCTGCCATCGGTGAATCGACAATCACTTCAATATCCGCGAGTTTCTTAAATTTGGCATGCGAGGTTATTTGCTCTAACTCATACAATAACTCTTGTGTACGACCAATACTAAAGGCAGGAATAATCACCACGCCATTATCAGAAATTGCTTTGATTAATACTTTTTCTAAGCTTTTAGCACGATCACGCCTACCTTGATGGTTTTTATCACCATAGGTACTTTCAATCACAACAATATCCGCTTTATAAGGACTTTTAGGGGCTGCAAGTAAGGGAGAATAAGTAGCACCAAGATCGCCAGAAAATACAATTCGTTTAGACTTTTCTCTAGGGAATTTTATATCGACTTCGATATAAGCAGAGCCTAGAATATGCCCTGCAGGTTGAAATTTCACTTTGCCTTTCACTGCACCTTTTAAATTAAGTTCAAACCATTTTTTATAGGGAACAGCAATTAATTGTTCTTTTAATCGAGATAAACACGCTTTAATGATTGAAGCATTACGAGTTACGCCAACTTTCAGGGCATCTTCAATCACCATGGGTAACAAAGTTGCCGTTGCTTCAGTGGCGATAATTGGGCCATTAAAACCAGCAGCCAATAAATAAGGAATGCGACCAACATGGTCAATATGACAATGTGTGACTAATAAAGCTTGAAGAGAAGTAATATCAAAATCGATGGTTAAATGTTGTTCATTTTCACCATTGCCCGATATTTCAGCACCTTGGAATAAACCACAATCAACCAATAGGCTATTATCAGAATCTATTAATAATTGATGGCAAGAGCCGGTCACACCATTTACAGCACCGTGATGTAAAATCTTCATTAAGTTAACCTTTCTTAATAAGTATTACATCACTTTAATGACTTCTGAGCGGCACTCAAGATATAAAACAAAAAAATGAGGACTAAAATCAACATAACAACTAATTTTTATAAAAAACCTACAAAACAGTAATGTATAAACCAAATACAGGTGATAACTTACAAATTATATCGTTCGGTTCTGATGGTAAAATTTTCAGCTGAACGCGTTAAATGGGGACTATAATAAGGATCCATTTCTACTTCATTTTTCCATCGTTTTATTAACAGAGCCTTTTCTTCATCGAAACGTTTTGTTTTAACTTCATTATCGGTATCTTCGCCCCGTGTTTTAGACTCAAAATGATAAAGCTGCGCACCGGCACAGTAAACATTATATAACCCTAATTTTTTCACTTTCAAACAAAAATCTACATCATTGTATGCAACTTGAAAATCAGTGTCTAACCCTCCAACTGCAAGATAGGTTTGCTTTTGAATCGCCAAACATGCCCCTGTCACAGCAGATAAAACTTGGTTAACATGAGGACGATTGAAATAGCCATAATGATCTATTTTCATACAACGATGAGAATGAGCAGCATACCCCCCAAGGCCCATTATAACACCAGCATGTTGAATTGAATTATCAAGGTAAAGTAACTTAGCGCCAACACAGCCAACATCCGGTTGCATTGCCAAACCAACTAATTCTATTAACCAAGAAGGTGTAATAACTTCGGTATCATTATTGAGTAACACAATAACTTCACCTGATGCTAGCTGCACTGCTCGGTTATTAATCTCAGAGTAATTAAAATCTTTATCATGCTTTATGACAGAGATCCTCTCATCTTTGTTAAGCTCCGATAAATAAATTAATGCATCTTTCTCTCGGGATTGATTGTCCATTATCACCAACTCAAAATCAGGATAATTAGTCTTTGTAAGCACACTTGTGATACATTTTTCTAAAACAAGTTTATGATCTCGGGTAGGAATGATAATAGATACTTTAGGCAGCTTTGGTATCGTATACTGAACATGATAAAAGTTATCTAAATTACCATCAACAACTTGCGCTTTAATATTCTGTCGTTTTAAATGTTCAGTCAACGCCTTATAACCAGCTTTAACGGTATATGGTTTATCATCTGCGTTAGCTGCAGTTGATCCTGCATGCATTCGCCAATGATATAAAACCTTAGCGATATGTCCTATCTGGTCACTACGGAGTACTTCGGAAGTACGTAATGCTAAATCAAAATCCTGGGCTCCTTCATAACCAACACGACAACCATTTAACTCGGCGAGTAAGTCCCTCTTATAAACAGACAAATGAGTAATATAATTATGAGCATGTAATAAATAAGGATTCCAATCAGATTTAAAATGAGGAGAAAGTCGCTTACCTTTTTTATTAATAAAATCCTCATCACTATAAACCCACTGTAACTCAGGGTTGCCCATTACTAAGCACGCCACTTCGTTAAGAGCTTGCGGGGCGAGTAAGTCATCATGATCCAATAAAACGACATAATCACCGTCACAATGTTTAATTCCCAAGTTTGTCGCATGACTAATATGCATATTTTTTTCATGTGACAATAATAAAATATTATCAGATTGGTTATTAATAGCACCTAAATATTTTTTTACATCAGGGCAAGTCGATGCATCATCAACCAACACTAGTTGCCAATTCTGATAACTTTGATTTAATACAGAGTCAATACAAGCTTTCAATAGTTTAACGGGAGGATTATAAATAGGCACTACGATCGAAAATAATACATTTTGATTAACCAGAGTAGGTAACCAAAGTGTTGGTTCAATATTTTTTATCCAATACTTATACGCAGAATTAAAATAAGGTGAAATGTATCGATACAAAAAAATATACGTTTTGTGTATATAAGAAACTGATTTAAAAAAATTCTTTAATTTATTTTTCAAATTTTTAAAGGACATGTTTTGCTTGTTCATTTTTTTCCTTCAATTCAATTGGTGTTAGCCATTCAGAAAGTTCTGGAAAAATTATCTTTCTAGGAAACAATATAAGAACAGAGTCTTCTATTTTAACTTCTAATTCATCACTCGGTTTGACACCAAATAAATTTAAGTTAAAATCGAATCCGCAAGTGCCTGTTGGGTGAGCCTTATTATCTTTTAAATGTTCTCTTTGTATTGATGCAGGTATTTCTGCAATCTTTTTATCATTGATATAAATGCCAATTCGCGCAGAACGTTCATAATTATTAGCTACAGCCCACCCTCTCAACATTCCCGTTTGTAATACATTTAAATTTACAGCTCCTTTAGGCTCGATAATTTTCAGGGACTCTTCAACTGTTAGCCAACTATCTAAGTGTTTAAGGTCAATATCAATACCACAAACATTAATATCGTCATCTTTAGCTTTAATTTCAATTACATCTGTAGTTTTGACATCAAATTTTGTGAGATCTAGAGTAAAAGCACATTTACCAGAAGGATGAATATCTCCCATAAAATCAGCATAATATTCATCAGCAGATATTGTTGTTAATAATGTTCCGTTAACATAAATACAAAGATCAACCATAACTTTATTGTGCGTTTGATAAGCCCAGCCAAATAATATACCTGTTTGTAATTGTTTATTATCAATCCAACCAATCACTCTATCAATACGGCTAACTTTAAGATATGACGTAGGATCCGGAGTAATGAATGACAAAGCTTGTTCTATTTGTGCTTCAGATGGTTTTAAAGAAGCAAAATCGATTAGTGCATCTATAAAACTCTGCTTATATTTGAGAACTTTTTCTGAAGAAACTAATAGCATTGGATAATTAGATTTTTTGATAAAACGAATTATTTTTTTATAATCATCCAAAGCAGACTCAAGCCCACCGATTACGCCTTGTTTCATTGATATTTTATTCCGGTTAGCCACCGATAAAAGATCTCTAAATACAAAAATAAAGTGAGGGTTACGTAATTTTTTAGCTAAACGAGGCAAGTCATGCAATGTAGAGGGGCGTTTCCAAGCCCAAAGTTGATTATTTTGGTTATAATCAGCGATAACATGTTCTAATTTTTCTTTTGATTTTTTTTCAAAAGCGAGGCTTAAACGTGTATCTTCAAAAACAGGATCTTCGGCATTGCCCATAAATAAACCAAGATGTTTAAGAGAACCTGCAACGATTGATGTGCCACCACGGGCGACACCGACAACGACTATTGTTTTTGATGTCGTTGAAGTACTAGGTTTAAGTAGTAAGACACCTTTATTTGTTAATGAATCTAATTGCATAATCAAAAAATATCTATTATTAAAAGGAAGGAATAGTAATTCAATAAATTACATAAAGAAATAATATTTAACAACTTAACTATTATTCTAGCTCTATGTAGTCCCAATGTTTTAAACAACGGTGGATAAAGTCTTTTTCTGCACATGCATTATCGATTAATGTTAAAGAAGTAATTAACCATTTTTGCAAATCTTTTCCTTCTAATTTATCTTTTATTAATTGATGATAATAATCTTTACCGACAATAGTGTCTGTTTTTAACAATAAACGATTTAAAAGGTTATGTGACATAGGCAAATCAGTTTTTTCAACAAATAGTTGAGCTATATCGAGTGCTTCCTTAATACGCCCTTTTGTCTCTAAAAATTGACAATATGGTAATACGCAGGCGGGATGTAGGCTTCCTTTTTGATAACCTAACAAGAATTGCCTCGCGGCGTCCTCTTCTTTAGCTAGAACTAATAAAAGTTTTGCAAAATTTGTATAAAATGTAGGATTATTAGGATTTGCTTTAATTGCTTTTTTAAAAAAGAATTCTGCTTTATCAAAAGAGCTTATTGCTTGATAGCACTGCGCGATATGCATATCAATATATGGGAAATAACAGCCTAATGTTACTGCGCTTTGGAAATATTTAAGCGCAACTTGCCACTGTTGCATACGTTTTAATAATTTGGCAACAGACAAAAGAACCGAACTATTCAAAGAGAACTGAGAATCAATATATTGTAACCAATTAGTATCAGAGACTTGCTCAACAGAACTACTATCAATATAGGTTTGCATTTTTTTTACATCAGTAATTGAAATTAACTGGTTATACCAATTGTTTTGCTCAATAAGATTAGCATTAGGTGCATGTATGCATTCTTGTTGAACCTTTAATAAAATATCATTAACCCTTTCTTCATAAATTGACTCATTTTTGTCAATAACAGGCTTCTCATTGGCAGATTTGAAAGTAGCTATCTCGAGTAACTCAGCCCAAACCACATTAAGTTGAGATTGTAATGCAACAGATAAAGAGTGAAATATTTGTTCATTGGCTACATCTCTAAATAAATTTCCATCAAAGGGAGAGCCAATAGTTGTATCTAAATCAAACCCAAATTGACTATTAATAGTCTCAATTAAGGGGGCGTCTTCAAATAATGATCTTTGTGATACGAGAATTGTTTTATTTGGATGTTTTTTGGCAAACGCTAATAGGCGTTTATTATAACTTAGCCACATTTTTGCAGCTAGAGCAGGATCAAGCCAAAACTTAAAATTATCAGACTCTTGAGTTAATTTGGGTAACTGATAGGAAAAATCACGCGAATGGCGATGTAACAAAGATTCAATACAACTACTCCAATGTCTAACAACAAAAAGAAAGTTCCCAGAATCTCCCAAGGCTTCTTCCCATTCGGTTAAAAATAAACAGGCTCTAGGGTCTTTTACTCCCCAATTTGCATTAAAGGCATTACGTTGTTCAATATATTTAGAGAGAAAATCCGGTTTAGTATTTAATTCGCATTCATCATGAAATTGCCAATTACTTCCGCTATTAGTTAACTGTTCATCATGTAATAAAACAGCCTCCCAATCTTCAAAATGCCCTTTTGCATTACTAATGTTCCCCAACATTAAATTAGATCCCATGTTTAATCCAGCATCTAATAAATAATTAGCAGTAGCAGATGTTGCACTACGATGAAAACCAGTACAAATAAGGGTTTTATTTTGATGCATTAAGTTTTACCGATTAAAATTAGATTATATATTTTCTATAATCTAAAAATTTGTGGATAATTAAAGAGAAAAATCAGTTTTATGAAAAATCGTATGCAAATATCTATTAGCAACAACTCCAAATTTATTTTCACTCACATTAATTTTTAATATACAACAGGCACCAGTTTCAATTAGTCGAAATTACCTACTATAACCATTATAATCCAATTCAACAAAAGATTAAGAAACTGAAATCTCATCCTAATTATCAACATGTGATAAAGTTAGAGAGGATCCATTACAAAAGAAATTAGCAATAAAAATTATAACTGGATTAAACTATTATAAATTTACAGCCATAACAAAAATTATTCTATAAATTGAAGTAATCAGTTAGCTTTTCTATTAATAATTAACTAAGTGAAAAATTCATGTTTTTTAAAACTCGTTCAACTTTATTAATAACAAAAGGTTTCTTCTTAATAGCTTCAAGTAACATTTCATTATCTTGCTTTTCATATATTGTAAAATACTCTTGAATACAACGCTTTTCATCTATCCTTCCTTGCGGGCCACAATAAGTTTCCATTTCGGTTGAAATATTTATTTTATTATGTAAAAGAATAGAAGGATAAATTTTGGGAGAAGCAAAACCAAGGTACTCTGCTCCTGAAGCAGGAAGAATATATTGAATATCGATTAAATGTAAAATGCTTTCTGCAACAAAGTTTAATAACACTCTTGTTGGATGATTAAATTGGTGCATTAAATATTTTTTTCTATAATTATTAATAATAAAGTTAGAAACCTTGATATCTAAATTATGAAAAACTTCTCTTTCTTTAAGTGATGAAATTGAATTTTCTAATAATTCATAAACTTTTTTTGAAGTATAAAAATTATTAGAATTAATAACATCAATAGTCTGCTCTACTGATAAGCCAATATAGTAACAATATGCAACATTATAATCATGTAATAAGTTTAGCGGGGAAGGCCAACCATTAATTCCTCCCAAATGAGGAAAAAAGGCATCGAAATAAATTGATGGAATTGATATACTTTTGGCATCACTCTTTATAATTGATAATAAATAACTAGAATTGATGTTCTTGGGTCTCACATTACTTTCTTTCACATTTTGATAAATAAATAAATCACATTCACTTACTGCATCTATAACATATTGAGCTGTATTATCTTTAATCATGTGAACAGGTGGAATTAATACCAATTCATATTTTGCGTTAAATTCATCACATTCAATTAATGTCTTACCTAAAGCATTACCTTGACAATTGGCAAAAAAAACCACTTTATTTTTCATCTAAACACTCCAAATCAAATATATAAAATAACTATATCTACATATTTACTTATATGTATTATTGGAGAATTTTCGTAACTCCATATCTAGTTTATGTATGGCATGGTATGCGCTTTCCAACATATCATATAACTCATCTTTGTTTAATGGTTTATCAATCATAATACTTTCATCAATATTTTTATAATACCCCCTACCCCACCACCTTGAATCATTTTCAACTACCGACCGATCATGAAGCGTAGACAACAAATTAAGGTTACTCTCTTCTGTTTCCCGTAATATTTTAGCAATATTAGATCTTGAAATTACCCAATCAGGTTTACCTTTTGATGTAATGTGTCTATTAAGGCTGAACTCTACCTGAGGTTCATGTGGAGATGGTCTTAAGCTTCGTCTCTCTTTAAATAAACGAAGTAATTTGGAATCAGAACTTATATTAGTTTTTCCCTTTGGAGCACTATAATTAAAACCAATTATATCGGCAAACTCAGTTAATACATCACCATTCAAGGCAATAGTCGTAACTTTTTTAACACTATTTAAACTATCCCATTTAGTATAATAATCAAACCAACGTGTTTTTGAAAGACTTGCGAATAACCACTGTTCTAATTCAACACCAGACCATTGCCCCCATTGCCACCAGCCACTATTCAACCATTCAACTGGAGGCCTAACCACTAAAAGGACTTGAACTTCATAATTTGAAAAAACATCATCAAGGTCTTCAAATAAATTAGATTGCTCTAACCATCCTTCATTAGATAAAAGAATTGCATCGTATTTCAAACTTAGACTTTGTAAACTGCTCTTTAATTTATCTTTTGCATCAGAATCATCTTTAAATAATGAAAGGTTGGCAGACGACAAATAATCATACACATTAGATTTAGCTAAATTAGAAATATTTTCTCCAGTAAATACTTCCCCTGATGTCCCAATTGCACAATAAGCTTTTTTGGTGCTAAATTGATTATTATATGAAAAGAAATTCTGAATTGAGCTACTACCACATTTTCCTGCACCAATATGTACATATATTTTCATATTATTTAATACCTAATAATTTTTTTAAAATAATATCAGGAGATTCACCAAAGCAACTTGCAAAATCAATATCGCACCGCTCTTGAATAGCACCTAGTTTAAATGCGGCTATGTGTAAATTAGCCCTTAATGCTTCGCTTAATGTATAGGAGTAGGTTTCAGGCCATACACTAAACAAACCTGCAATATGGCAATCGTATTGCTTAATTAAGCTTGGTAGCTCTTTTTTTGTATATTTCCCAGTGATCGTCACATTGGGTAACTTCTCAAAATATTTATCATCAGAAGTATAACCAATAACAATAAATTTAATCGGCAAATCAAATTTATAAGCATACTCGGCACATTCTTTTAAAACATTTAACCCTTTGTGTACGCCTATTGCCCCTATAAAAACTAAATTAAGTACTTCTTTATTATTTAAAGGTTTAGGCTGATAATTAATTTCTGGTTCAATATGATAACGGGTTTCAATATTTTTCAAGTCAAAATATTTTAGAATTCTAGTTTGTGTATCATGGCTTGGTGTAATCACTGTTTTAGCTGATTTCAATTTATCTAAATAATATGCTCTCCAACTTTCTATCGAACCTCCTAAATCATCAAAACTTAATAATGAAGCATCATGAATTCCATTACGTTTGATACAACGATTACACGCATCATTATTAGGTTCACCACAATATGACTGTGTATCATCAACTAAATTAACCCGAGGGCATATTGAGTGGTAATCATGTAATGTCACGTCATAAGGCACCGATAACAAATCAGGTAGTTCCCAAATACTTTTTGGAAATTGAATTGTATGGTGATAGTGTAAATTATTAACTTGCAAAGTTTGCAAGTCCTCAATGAGTTTATGTTTTTCTTGTGGTAATTTATACTGAACAACAGCATTATCAACTAAACTACGCAGCTCCCATAATGTTTCAGAGGGAGCAGTTAGCATAAAGACACATTGACCATTTTTTCGGTGCGCTGCAGATAGGTCATTTGTCGCTACTTCAGTGCCACCACCAATAGTTAAAGATATAAATAATATGCTACCTTCATATTTTTCTTTATTAATTGCAGTATCATCTACCTCTTTTAGCATCAATTTCATTGCGACATTATTACGATATGGCCGAACCGGATCAGCTTTGATAAATGATTGAACTGCTTGTGGGTAATCAGGATAAATACCATTTAACTTAGCTAAATTTTTAGCTATAAAGGCTGAAGAATCTTCTGCAAATGAAACGGCTCCAAGGTGATGCACAAATGCATCCATAGCCATTACATTACGCCAGCCTAAACGTGTTGATCTTAATGAAAAGTCATTTTCTTCTGCATAACCTTTACCCCACTTCTGTTCATCAAAGTAACCAACATCATTAAGTGTTTCACGCTTAATAAACATACTAAAACCATGAGCCGTTGGTAAATCAACAGTTTTTCCTTTATTTACCTCAGAGAACACTTGGCTTAGTTCATTTAATTCAACAATTTTAGGTAATTCATTATCGGCACAAAATTTAGGGTAGCTACAAATGGTCGCATTATTTGAAAACGGAGTTACGGTGCCTATTGTATTATTAGAATAAGCAGCATTAACAATATGATCTAACCAATTATTGGTGACTATCGTATCTGAATTAAGTAATAACACATCATTATCTTCGCTTAATTTCATTCCGCGATTAACTGTCCCAACAAAACCAAGGTTATTCTCATTTTCAAGTAATTTAAATGATAATTTTTTTTCCAATAATCGTAATTGCTTTGTTAATTCAGGTTCCGGGCTACAATCATTTATAACAAAAACATTAAAAGTTGAATCACATTTAACTGAGAATACACTTTTAATACAATTTATTGTTTCATCAAGGCCTTTATAAACTGGAATAATAATATCTGTGATTTGTTTACTTACTCGTGGGGTGAGTGGCCTAATAAAACCCACTTTTTGTTGTGCAAAAGTTTCAGTACGAGTTTGATCAATTAAACCAGGAATAATATCTTGAGATAACCATTGAAGTTCATTATTTTTATCACTTAAAGCATGCTGTTTAGCTAAATTTTGTAGCTGTAAAAGAGCATCAACCTTAGCTGCATTAGCAAGCACAGTTATTTCATCGAAAATTAATTCATTGGTGCCATGTAATTTCAACTCTACTCGATTAACTTTTAGAGGATCTATATGCTGTCCGAGTCCAATATTAAAACCACAATGAAAAGATGCAAGCCCCGCATCTCTTAAGTCAAGTCTAACCGAGGAAGCAGAAGCAGTTGTTTTAAGTTCCCCATTTATGATTAAATCAATTTCTAGGTTTAATTTAGGGTATGTTTCGTCAAAAACCCATCCAGATATATATGCACTTGATTGATGTTCAATATTGCCTTTAAAGATAGGGGGATAAATTGTAATTGGAGAGCCAACCAAATGACGTCCAGTTTTTTCTTCAACTACATCTAATATCTTAATTCCTTTACTAAAGAGTTTATGAGCATTAACTTCTGTAATAAAACCAGCATTTCCGGTTAAACATATTTTGTGTTCTATTAAATCTTTACGCATTAAGCTAGGAATAAATGTGTATAAATGTTGGTTATCCCCTTTAATAGAGACCTTAATGTCAGTATTCTTTTTATCAACAGCCCATCCCGATAAATATTTACCGTCCCATTCATCAACATGCCCAGAGAAAGAAGGTGTATGGCTAATCGTTTCAGATATTTTGCTTGCAATTTTTTTAGCAGTCTTTTTCATTACTCTATTTTTCCACATTATTTAAAAACTCTTTTCAGTAAATATAAGCAAATATTCTTTTAAAAATATCTGTTTCAAATTATTCAAACACTTCGGTACATAATTAATCATTTTTTAAAATCCCATGAATGAAACATTACCAAATATAATCAGTTATTTATCTAACGAGTTTATAATTGATTCAACTTAATTTTAATGCGCCTAACTAATGAGTATTTAGTCATTAATAAACAATCATTTTAAAATCCAATTAAAGAATATTGTCTCACAAATTATGGCCCCCGATAATATAGTTTTCATCTAAAACCTAAAATTTAACTCTAAAAAAACCTCAGAATGTTCGATCATTCGAGGCTGAATAAATAATACATCAAGAAATATCCAATTAGAAAAAGCTAATGTTTCCAATTTATGTATTTTTTAACGTTGGTTCATACTGTTCAATTTGGTAGTAATAACAGCAGCCTTAGGCCTAGCATTACCTGCTCATAACATTAAAGATAGGCTTTGTTTACATCTACCTTTTTTAATTTCAAATGCTACATCACGAATAAAATCGAAACCAAGAACTTTTTCAATAAGATAATTATACTTTTTCAATATCTAGTAGAGGAGGTTACTTTACCTTAAAAAAAGAAAAGAAATTTATGTAAAAGGACTGAAAACCAATATCATTAAATAAATGTAAAGGTTGAGTAAATTCATCAATCAAAGTACCTTTACCAATAAACTGAACATCTCTTTGCATGGCATCTAGGTTACAGTGATATTATTCAGGTTTAAAACGTTATTAATTTGCTTTTAAATTCCAATCAATTTCACCGCTTATTGATACATCAAAAGCATAACCATCATAAGTAACAGACCAAATTTTTTGAAGATCACTGATATTAAACTTAATATGAACATTACTTTTATAAATTTTGGTTAAATCTGACAAAACCAATCTTTCACTATATAAATAGTTAATTTTTATTAAATATAGGGTTAGCCATTCTAAACTTTATGTTTAAATATTTAATTGGTATTTAATATTTTGCATAAAACTAACAATAATAACTAATAAATTTAATCAGCTTACCTATTTCTTAAATACTCCCAAAAACTTTCCTTTATCTAGAACAACCAATGCCCCTACTCCTTTTTCTTCCATCAATTCATAGGCCTGCTGTATTCCTGCATCAGCTGAAATAGTTAGCGGGTCTAACTTAGCGAGATCTTTTGCTGTTAAGTCAAAAACACTTTTTCCATACTGTTCAATACCTCTTCGCAGATCTCCATCAGTGATAATTGATACAATTTCATCATTTTCCATCACCAAGGCTAGCCCTAATTTCCCACTTGAAATAGAGTGAATAACAGTAATTAGTAATTCTTGAGGTGAAACAATAGGTAAATCTTCAGAAATTATTTCATCTCTCACTTTACTTAGTAAACGACGACCTAAACTTCCCCCGGGATGAAAACGAGCAAAATGTTCGGGCTGAAAGTTCCTTTCCTCCATCAGAGCTACGGTTAAAGCATCTCCCATAACCAATGCTGCAGTTGTTGAAGACGTTGGTGCAAGTTGTAAACGGCAAGCTTCTTGTGGCACAGAAACATCTAAATGACATTGAGCATTTTTTGCTAGTGTTGATTCTTTATTACCCGTCATTGCAATGACAAAATTATTATTATTACGTAAAAATGGCAGTAATTTTAACACTTCGTCCGTTTCGCCAGAATTTGAAATAGCAATAAATATATCTTCAGGCTTTACCATGCCTAAGTCACCATGAAAAGCTTCACCAGGATGCATAAAAAAACTTGGTGTTCCCGTACTAGCAAATGAAGCGGCTATTTTTTTCCCGATAATACCCGACTTTCCCATACCACAAATAATAGTTCGTCCATTTGTATTAAGTATTGAATTAACTGCAGTAACAAAATCAGCATCAATTTTTTTAGCCATAAACTCCAAACCTTCAATTTCGATTTTAATGACTTCTTTTGCAGTATTTATTATTTTCATTATTTATTTTCCATTAATAATTTTAATTTTTCATAATCTTTTTGAGTATCGATGCCATGAGGTGGAGCATTTTCTATCACTAATGCTCCAATTGCCATTCCATTACTTAGTGCTCTTAGTTGTTCTAATTTTTCACATGCTTCTAACACTGATTCGGGGTAAGAACAAAACTCACGAAGGGCTCCAACACGATAAGCATATATGCCAATGTGACGGTAAGCTTGAGAATAGTTATTGGGATTATTTCTATTGAAAGGACAAGGAGAACGGGTAAAGTATAAAGCTCTATTTTCTTCACCTAATACCGCTTTAACGACATTAGGATCCATGTAGTCTTCTTCAGATTTTATTGCTGAAACGGCTGTGGTTATTGAAAAATTACTATTATTACAAGTAAAAGCTGCTAAATCAGAAATAAGTTGAGAAGGAATAAGTGGTTCATCTCCTTGTACATTTACTACAACCACATCATCTTGCCATCTTTTGATTGTAGCAACTTCATTAATACGATCAGTTCCACTAACATGTTCGATTGCGGTTAGTATGACAGGAATAGATTCGCTAGTTGCATTTTCTAATATTCGTTGGTCATCAGTTGCAACAATGATATTTTCAATATCAATACCAGCCTCAAGCACTCGCTGTACAACATGCCAATACATCGGTTTATTATTCAAAATCAGTAATGGTTTACCAGGTAAACGACTTGATCCATACCGAGCAGGAATTACCACTTTGATGCTTGAATTCATTGATTAATTCCTTTCACATCGTCCAATTTAATTTTATTCATCAAGGGAATGTAAATTTCCTGAAGCGAACAGTCTAATTGGATGGTAAGAAGTTTGTCAACAAACTCCCTGACCATTCCCTTACCACCAGCTAAGCTTGTAACCCAGTCTGCTGATTCTAACACTAGGGAATGAGCATCTGCGGGTGCCACACTTAAGCCACAAATATCCATAATTGGAAGATCTAAAACATCATCTCCGCAAAAAGCTACATTTGATGCATTTATCTTTCTAGTTACACAAAGTTCATTTAATTTAGGCAGTTTATTTTTACAACCAGTTATAACAATATCAAACCCGAGCTGTTCACAGCGTTTTGTTAAGGCCGGGCTTTTTTTACCGGAAATAACACCTGTTGCTATGCCATGACTTCTTAACAGTTCAATGGCTAATCCATCTTTAACGTTAAACTGCTTAAATATTTCCCCTTGTTCAGACATAAAAATGGAACCATCCGTTAGCACACCATCGACATCAAACAAAACGAGTTTTATATTTTTCACTTTCGAAATTTGAGGCATAATTATCTTAATTTAGTTTCAATAAATGCTTTTCTATTTACTACTTCATCAATTTCAAGCAACGTTTCCAATAACTCTTCCATATGTTTTAGTGGCAACATATTAGGACCATCGCAAAGTGCATTGTCCGGATCTGGATGCGTTTCCATGAATAAACCATCAATACCCACCGCAACAGCTGCACGTGCAATCGCAGGTACATGATAGCGATTTCCACCAGTAGAGCCATTTAATGTACCAGGCATTTGTACACTATGTGTTGCATCCATTACTACTTTGCAACCTGTTTCTTTCATTATAGTTAGACCCGGCATATAATTGATGAGTTGCCCAAAGCCAAAACTAGTACCACGATCGCACAGCCATATATCTTCATTTCCCACAGCACGACATTTTTCAACTACCGGTGCCATATCCGAAGGATGCATCCACTGGCCTTTTTTAATATTCACAGGTAAGCCCATAGAGGCAACTCGCTGTATAAAGCCAGTTTGACGAGATAAAAAAGCGGGAGTTTGTAATACATCAACAACTGAAGCTACTTCATCTAATGGTGTATCGTCATGTACATCCGTCAAAATACGAACACCCAGCTGATCTTTAGCTTTTTGTAAAATACGTAAACCTTCTTCAATACCAGGCCCAGTAAAGGCAGATGCTGAAGATCGGTTTGCTTTGGTGAAAGAAGACTTAGCAATATACTCGATACCAAGTTTTTGGGTTATTTCTTGTAAATATGCGAATGTATCTAAAACCAATGATTCAGACTCAATAACACATGGACCAGCGATTAAAAACATTGTTATTCCTAGTTTGACTACCTGTATATACAGGTGATTATTGTAATTGTAACCACACACCTAAATATGTGGAATTCATGAAAGTATTTTTATTTAAACAGTGAATTATATTCTTTTTTGTTAATTAAAAAATCTATATCGCACATAAGTTCAAAGCTAATCTATAGGTTTATGTTTATTGAAATAGAATCAAATATATCTAAGTATAATTCTCCATAAAGCAACGAAAAGTAATCGCATTACAATGTAAAGCACTGAACTTAAAATATTATTTATTTTGTACTAAAAATATACTTTTACTATATTTATTAAATAATCTAATAAGCTCAAATAGGTACTAGTATTTATGTAATCTGTGTAATAATTTAGAGAAATTGGCTTTAAATTTATTCACTTTCAACTATTAATTCACTTTCAGCTATAAACATGAGTAATTATATTTACGATCATTAATCTTAGATACGACTGGTTTTTAAATATACTTCTTTCAATTCTTTCATTTCAGCCAAAACATTATCTGAAACGGTATAATCAATTTCAACTACTTTTGATAAAGCTGAAAATAGTAGTTGATAATCTTCTTTCAGTTTTTCGAATGAAATCATTATTAATGGGGCATCAGTTTCTTTAATAAAGTTATTCATTCGCATATATGATCTCAAAGAAGAATGGATACCTTCAGATACATCTCTGCCCATTGACACTTCATTTCTCTTCGCTATTGCAAACACATCTCGAAACAAGCAAATATATACTGGTGAAATAACTTCTTTATCGACTTCATCTAAATGATTAATTGTTTCTGGGCGTTTCCACCCCCAAAAATTTAATTTTTTAAACTTTTCGTCACAAAAGGCGTTAATGGCACCATAATTTTTATTTTTTAGTATGCTAGCCATTTTTAGGTCTTCTGCTGTTGCAGAAGTATAATCCCCCATATCAACACCTGATTTCCCTAATAAATTAGCGACTAACGATGTTCCTGAACGACCAGGGCCTAAGACAATAATTGTCGCTTTTTCTAATCGCTTATCAGGTTTATTTACAACACTAACTCCGCTATTACCAAATTTATCTGTCATATGAATTCCATTAATTTATATTAATTAAAAATAATTTGTAAAAATACATAAGTTTTGATGCCTGACTATAAAGTAGTTGAAATATCAACTAACTCTCCTTTACTATCTGAATAAACAAACAAAAGCTTGGTAATATTAATTGTATTTGTAAAAGGTAATCGAAATCTAAATCCTATAGTACTATGGCTTAGATTAAAGTGTTCTTGGACATCTATCCGAACATGCGACGCACGCCCAGTATGAATAACAACATTATCAATTATTAAAATTATTAGTACTGGAGGCACTTGTGTTTGATGCTCAATAGCCCAACCATTTAGATAAAGTTCTCCATCCAATAAATATAAGCTATCTATATTGAATTCCGACTTACCTTCAACAAGGTCAACTTTCAATTTTGGTCTTTTTAGTATAAGACAATCTTTCTTTTCTTCTATTTGATCATCTCTCTTAGGAGAATTAAGAATATAATCCGATAAAATATTTTGGTAATCATCATAGGTAGGTTTAGATGAATCAACGATGAATTTCCGAGAAAAATCATCCATTCCTTTAATATAAGCTTCTACAGGAAATTTATACTTAAGAAGTGATTTTTTATTGTCCTCCCAATATTGGTTTATAGCGGTATAAAATGCACCTTTTAACAAATATTTCCGATCTATGAAAACGTATTTACTAAAGAAATAAGTAAGATAAGCTAATTTATCAAGATAATTATTACGGTCGAAGTCTTCCTTCATTGCCTCTTGAAGGGTTGGGTATACATCAGATATTTTAAATAAAGCATCCCCCATAATAACTACAACTTTACCTAATAATGAACTTTCAAACCCCAATGAGCTATTAATAACGACAACCAAGTCAACGCTTCTTAATAATGACAAATAATTTCTATGATCATTTTCTTGATCATATATATAACAATTTGAAAAATTTCTTGCATAGGCTAGCGCTTTATTTTGCTCTATAAAATTTATAGGCCGATGTATCGCACCCGGATGAGTTTTTACAATAACCTTATACCCTGCTTCTGTTAATTCCGGGATAACGGTTTCAAGAAAGTGTAAAGGAGAGGTGAAAATAGAATGCCGCTGAGTATTCGCATCATCAAATAATTGCAAACCTATTAATACTGTTTTTATTTTTTTACCTGTAAATATATCAAGCGTATTATCATCTTCCCAATAAGTTAAGGATGAATCATCAAAACCTAATACTTCAGTATTAGCTTCGCCTTCTATATTATTGTAAGCTGACCAAAAATCTATACCAGGAGGAGTCAAATTAGCCTTCAAATCATCTAATTTGATATTTTTGAAAGAAGCTGAACCATTTGCTCCTAGACAATCTATCATGCGACCTTCAAAAAAAGGTTTACGTGTCGATGAAATTTCAATATGTAAACAAGGTATATCTAACTTACGTGCAATACTGTCATAAACACCATTCTCTCCCCAACAAACTATCATATCAAAATCAAAAGATAATTGATGAATATTTAATAACTCTTGGTATACAACGCCTGCAAAGTCCCCTTTCCCTGCAACATATTCTTTCCAAGCATCAAGCCCTCCTAAACTCCAATCTTGAAGCGCTTCCCCTGCTAATTTACTTGTACTTTCAGTCAACCTAATTACAGAAGGAACGAGTTTAATAAAATCTGTAAATAATAATTCTAATGTTTGATTATTACATAGTAATCTTGCATCAGATATATCATTATTTTTATCATGTAGCATGCTTGATATATTTGTTAAAAACTCTCTAGAGACAAGGGAATGCTCTGTAAAACTATTACGCATAGGAAATACTTCGGATGCAAATAAAATTTTCATAATAACTAGCCTAATAATTGTTGAACGAATGAATTCCAGTTGGCAATTTCATTTTTGATATCAGCTTGTGAAGCGGCATCACTTAAACGAGACTCCAAATTTTGCGTTGAAAAGTCAGAAGCTGCATTATTCAAAGCAACACTCCACTCTTCGAGAGTTTCAGCAAAATACAAGTTTTCACTATCAAAGCGCCTTATATCCGTTATCGGTGTTCCAACAACATTACATCCGCTATATGCACTCTCAAAATATTTTAATCCTGATTTACAGTTATTAAAAAAAGAATTCTCTAACGGCGCAATTATAACTTCACAAGAACAAAGTAATTTAATCATTTCATGATACCCAACGAGTGGATTTGTAATTGTTTTGCAGTTCTCACTGACAATTCCTGGAATATCAACAGGACCTACAAATAAAATCTCTCTTCCAGTATCAAAGTTGCAAGATTCAACGAGGGCAGTAGAAATATATTCAATATCTTTATCATGAGATTTAGTGCCGGAAAAATAACCAAATCGGCCTTTTACTCTTTCAATAGGTTCATTTAATCTAATCTGATCGCAAATAGATTTATATTTTTCAGTAAGCGAATTGTGGATGACCATCACATTACTTGTAGGAGATAATTCTTTGAGTCTATTAGCTAAAGAAGTAGTAGAGACTGTATAGTTATTAAAAACACTTAAAGCGGCTGCATTTTTGCTAAAAATATTTAAGACTTCTCTTTGAGTTGCTCTCCCTGTTTTATACAAAGAGCTATTTAGTGCATTTTCAACATCAAAAATAAGATCATCGTAATCAGCAATAACCACTTTGCCCTGTTCTTGAAGTAGCTGAACTTTATTTATGAAGTTAGGTGAAAATGGAGGTCTATGAAATACATATACATCAAATTCATCCATATCCTTATTAATAAAATTATCCGAAGTTGTAACTCGACAATAATTACCATTTTTACTTAATTCTTCAGCAATATTAAAACAGCGATATCTTACCGATGGATCAAAATACGGTCTATTCAAACGACCTGTTGTGCTCACAAATAAAACTTTAAGCATTATGTTCTCCATTTAATAATTTACTCCACCAATCTTCATTTCCTAAATACCATTCAACAGTTTTACGAATACCTGTTTCGAAAGATTCAACAGGCTTGTAACCTAACTCGTTATTTGTTTTCGTTGCATCAATCGCATAGCGCCAATCGTGTCCTGCTCTGTCTGTAACAAAGGTAATAAGGGAAGCGGCTTCGCCTACGAGCACGGCTTTCGCCTGAGGGAAACGGGCTGCGAGAATTGGATCCTTAGCAAAATACTCATTCATTAGCTTGCAGACTAATTTTACGATATCGATATTTGCCCATTCATTATGACCACCGATATTATAGTTTTCGCCTAAACGTCCTTTGTTAAGTACCAATTCAATACCACGCGCGTGATCTTCAACATATAACCAGTCACGTATTTGTTGCCCATCACCATATACAGGTAACGGTTTATCAAAAAGAATATTAGTAATAATCAATGGGATTAGTTTTTCTGGAAAATGATAAGGGCCATAGTTATTTGAACAGTTCGACGTTGTCACTTCTAAACCATAAGTATGGTGATAAGCTCGTACTAAATGGTCTGAGGCAGCCTTTGATGCTGAATAAGGAGAATTTGGTGCATAAGCCGTTTCTTCAGTAAATGCTGGATCATTAGGCCCTAATTCACCATAAACTTCATCTGTTGATACATGATGAAAGCGATGTTTTAATGGATCTTGACCATTCGCTTTGGGTTCATCAATCCATATTTTCTTAGTCGCTTTGAGTAAGCTATAAGTACCGATAATATTGGTTTCAATAAATGCATCTGGCCCAGTTATTGAACGATCCACATGTGATTCAGCTGCAAAATGTACCAATGTATCGATGTTATGCTCTTTTAGTAATTTTTCTACTAAAGCTGTATCGCAAATATCACCATGAGCAAACACAAAATTGGGATTATCTTCAACAGACGCTAAACTTGCACGGTTACCTGCATAAGTTAATGCATCCAATACCACCACTTTATCTTCAGTGTTATTTTCAAGCCAATATAAAACGTAATTCGCACCAATAAAGCCCGCACCGCCAGTTACTAGTAAATTTCTCATTTCATCTCTCTATAAAGCTATCAATTGTTAGTTGTTAGTTGTTAGTTATTAGTTGTTAGCTAAATAAAGTTAGCTGTTATCCATATTTATTTTAAGTTCATCCATCATTTCTGAAAGCTGTTTGCGCCAATGAATTGTTTCAATTCCACTTGCTTGTTCTGCTGTTGATTTATCGATGACACTAAAACTTGGGCGTTTTGCAGGGGTTGGATATGCACTTGCAGGAATCGGACGAACAGGAATAGCTTTTTCTAACATCCCCTTTTCAATCGCGAGTTCTTGAATGGCAACCGCAAAATCATACCATGAGCAAACACCGGCGTCGGTCCAATGGAGCAGCGAAGCTGCAGAAACAAGGCCCAAGGGCGCTTCGCTTGAAGGTTCAAGGTTTTCCCTTTTTCCTTTTTCCTTGTGACTTTTATCTACTAAACTCCAAATCATTTTTGCTAGGCCTTTAGCCCAGGTTGGCGTACCGACTTGATCGTAGACAATACCTAATTGATCTTTTTCAGCCATTAAGCGTAACATGGTTTTAACAAAATTATTTCCGTTAGCTGAATAAACCCAAGCGGTACGAATAATCGTTGCATCAGAGCCTAAAATATCATTTATTTTGATATCACCGGCTAATTTTGACGCACCATAAACATTAATCGGATTAGTTTTATCGTCTGTTTGATAAGGCGTTGTTTTAGTGCCATCAAAAACAAAATCAGTTGAAACGTGAATTAATTTGATGTTGGCTTTTTTACATGCGAGTGCTAGAAACTCACTACCGGAATCATTAACCGCATAAGCCGTTTCTTGATCCGTTTCGGCTTTATCAACAGCGGTATAGGCAGCAGCGTTAATCACTATATCGGGTTTATGCAAGTTTATAGCTTGATCCACTAAATTTTGCTTTGTGATATCTAATTCATCTGCAGATAAACTGATAATTTCGAATGTCTCTGGTTTTGTTTGTTCAAGTTCCCAAGCGAGTTGACCACCTTTACCTGTCACTAATACTTTCATTTATTTACGCTCGTTTAATGTTAACTGTTAGTAAAAATCAATATCAAATAATACAACAATAAATATCAATTATGAACCGTTTGAGATGAAATTTTACAAGTGTGACTTAATAAATTTATCACAACAAATTAATTTGTTTAAAAAAAGGTAAAGGTTAATCATATTAACTGCTAATCATTATTCAACTATTAATCTTTTTTTAAAATTATTTACGTTTATAACGACGCCTTAATAGTAGATAAATGATAGATAGTTTTCTGATCATTCCACTTTGGGTTATATTTTTAAACAAGACATAATGGAATATTTTAATAAATGAAAAACAACTTAAAGCGGTAAATTGAAATTTTTGATGTGTTACTTTTTCAAAGTGTTTCGCTTGAATCATGGCTTTATTAAAGTTTGATTCAAAAAGCTGATAGCTCGTTTTTGCATTTAGCAGTAACAACCAATAAGACCGTTTGGGAGAGCCAATAATATTTGAATTATGCTGGCGATATAAGATGAGAGGTTTATCAATTAACGCAATCACACCATAATATGAAGCGATTAATGCAAACCACCAATCGTGCATAAAGGCTTGATTAGGCAACGGCATTGCTTTACTAAGAAGGTGCCGATTAAACAACATGGTGCAACCCGACGCTACATTTCGTTGTAATAAATGTTTGGTTTGTAAATGCCAATCTTTCGGTAATTTACTGAGTTCGTAATCACTATCATTTAAAATATTAAGTTGCTCATCAACAATTTTTTTATCGGAAAATACCAAAATAGGTTGATCTGCTTTGGTATTTTTCTCAAGTTCTTTTAATTTATTAAAACTAAGGACAATTTTATCTTTTAACCAAACATCGTCTTGATCAGATAACATCACGTAATCAGAAGTTATCAGCATTAATCCTGCCGAAAAATTCTCTTGAACACCTTTTTTTCCTGAATGGTTAAGATGTAGCTCTATTTTTCTATCACTTTGTTGATGTGACTCAACCAGTTTTAAAGTGCCATCAGTTGAGCCATTATCAATAATAATAAAGCGTTTAATTAACTTATTATAACCATCGCATGCTTGAATAGAGCATATCTGTTCATTTAAGAATTGAGCACCATTATAAGTCGCTAAAACGATATCTATCATGCTATTTTTTATTCACTAACAATGCATCTACCATTAATAAATAATGTTTAGCAATATTCAAATGGCAAAATTCTTTCTCGGCCTTACGGCGCCCGTTATTTCCCATATCTAGTCGTTGTTGATGTGACATTTCAATTATTGTAATCATCGCTTTTTGTAAAGCATCAATGTCCCGACAGGGGATTTTTAATCCTGTTATTTGGTGCTCAACAGTTTCCCTGCAACCCACATTATCAGTGGTAATAACCGGTTTGGCCATCGCACAAGCTTCTATCAAACATTGTGGTATCCCTTCACGGTAATAAGAAGGTAATACAACACAATCGTAATTTTTCACCACAGAATAGACATCATCTGTTTTACCTAAATATCTAACATTTCTTTCTTGATCCCATCGGATTAGAGTATTCCGACTGATACCTTGAGGATTATCTTCATCAACAAAACCAAGTAATGCAAATTCACTTTTTATTTTATAAATACCAGAAATTACATTTGCTTTATATTCAGTTTGAATTCTTTCAGCAGCTTCAACAAATTCTATCACACCTTTATTTTTTAACATTCTAGCAACTAAAATAAAACGCACTATGCCATCATCAGGTGCTTGATGCGCTTTAAAGCTTTTAAGATCTATGCCAATACCATGTACTCTAGAAGTATTTTTTGCTTTCGCAAAATGGTGTTCTAGATAAACTTGCCGGTCATCTGGATTTTGAAAAATGATATGGTCAACTAAAGGTTGAGTGATTCTGAGTAGCACTTTTCCAAACCAAGATTTTAGCCCTTTTTCCGTAAATATTGACCCTAAACCTGCCACGCTGTTAATAACAGGAATAGTAAGAAAACGGCCGATAATAGCTCCGTAGATATTCATCTTAGGGGTGAAATTCAAAATGCAATCTGGATTTATTTTTTTACTTGCTTTATAAAACTGAGAAATTGTTTTTAATTCAACACTTAGTTTGGCCCCTGCACGATCGACTTCTATAGGGTGAAAATGGCAACCTAATGCAGATAATTTATCAGAATAATCATCTTTGGGCGCCAAGATATAAACCTGGCGCCCATCCACCATAAATTCTTTTATTGAGGTTCTAAAAAAATTATAGATAAACCAAGAGGTATTTGAAGTAATGAGTATTTTTTTCAAAAACTAAAACTTTGGCGCTTCTAAGAAGGAAACACCTGCTTCATCTTTAGCAGATAAACTTGGCACCTGTCCTTCTATTAATGGCCAATCAATATTCAATGTAGGATCATCCCACTTAATAGACACTTCAGAATTTGGATTATATATATCTGTGCATTTATAAACAAATTCCGCCTCATCACTAGTGACATAAAAGCCATGTGCAAACCCTTCTGGCACCCATAATTGACGTTTATTATCAGCAGATAACAAGACCCCAACCCACTGGCCAAAGGTCGCTGATGATTGTCGTAAATCAACGGCAACATCAAACACTTCACCTTTGGTAACTCGTACCAATTTACCCTGCGTATTCTCTGTTTGAAAATGCAATCCACGTAGAATCCGGTTGCTAGATTTACTGTGATTTTCTTGCACAAAAACACGTTCTCCACAATGTTCATTAAATAACGTAGTGCGAAAGGTTTCCATAAAGAAACCACGCTCATCTCCAAATACTTGTGGTTCGATAATTTTTACATCTGGAATGTTTGTTTCTATAAATTTCATGATTTAGGTCCAAGGTCAAAGTTAAAAGTTAAAAGTTAAAAGTTAAAAGTTAAAAGTTAAAAGTCTCAGTGTTCCCTTTCTTCTTGCAACTTTTGGCTTAGACTTTTCATTAACCCAGCTATCATTCTTGAAATTGCTTCTGCTTCTTTTATCCAAAGTAGTCCTACCTCTTTTTCTATATAACTTATTTCTATACCAATATAAATTTGTGTTCTTAATTCACCGCTTGAGCCTTTCGCATAAGAAAGGAAGTTAATGAACTCTTTATTACTTTTTCTCTCATAACCCTCTGCAATATTAGAAGGAACAGATAAAGATGAACGCGTAATTTGGTCTTTAAAGCCAAAGTCTTTTGATACCTGAAAGTGTTTATATATTTCTGCTGATAACCTAGCAGATCGTTTCCAGACATCTAAATCTTCAAATCGCATACATCACCTTTCTAAAATCTAAGGTTGAAATAAATAAGAAATAGAGAAGAAGGCTTAAGGTAACAAGGACAAGGTTTCCTTTCTTCTTGCTACTTTTACCTTTTTCTAAAACACAGTATTATCAATTAATGATAATAAGTAACGCCCATAACCTGATTTAATTAAAGGTTGCGCAATTTCTTTTAATTGATCTTCATTGATATAACCCATTCGATAAGCAATTTCTTCAGGACAATTTATTTTTAAGCCTTGACGTTTTTCAATCGCACGAATAAACACAGCTGCATCTAATAAATCGTCTAACGTTCCTGTATCTAACCACGCAGTACCACGGCCCATAATTTCAACTCTCAGAGATTTACTTTGTAAATACTGGTCGATTACATCTGTTATTTCTAATTCGCCACGTGGTGAAGGTTTTACATTTTTTGCAAATTGAACTACTTGATTATCAAAGAAATACAACCCCGGTACTGCATAATTAGATTTTGGTTTTTCGGGTTTCTCTTCGATAGAAATTGCCAGGCCTGTTTTATCGAATTCAACAACTCCGTAGGATTTAGGGTTAGCAACATGGTATCCAAATACCGTTGCGCCACTTTCTTGTTTGTTTGCACTTTTCAACGACGTTGCAAAATCATGCCCATAAAATAAATTGTCGCCTAATACTAGAGCGGCTGGAGAATCAGCTAAAAAATTTTCAGCTAAAAGGAATGCTTGTGCCAATCCATCAGGACTTCGCTGAACAACATATTCAAATTTAATACCCCACGAACTACCATCTCCTAATAAACGTTGAAAACGATGTATTTCGTCAGGTGTTGAAATGATCAAAATTTCAGTGATACCAGCCATCATGAGGTTAGAAATAGGATAAAAAATCATCGGTTTATCATATACCGACATCAGTTGTTTACTAACAACTTTGGTTAACGGGTATAAACGTGTACCTGAACCACCCGCTAAGATGATACCTTTTCTATTTAATGGATTATTATTCATAAAAAGACCTGTATTAGTTGTTAGTAAACTAAAAGCTGATAGCTGATAGCTGATAGCTGATTCTTATTTTAATTCTTGAATTGTACTGACAATAATTTTTCCGATGCCGAAGAGCAAACTCAACAAAAGTAAAAATAAACTTATATTATAAAAAACATCTGGATATTTACTTTCTTCACTGAGTGTTGCTTTTTCAACTACTATCAAATATTTAATTTGACGATATGCTTCAATTCTTGATTTTTCTAAGGAAATCTGTGAAGAGGTATAAGCTTGTAATGCAAGTTCCATTTGTACTTTGTAATCTGTAAATTTAGCCAATAATTCACTAACAGAGATATCCTCTTTCCCTGATTGTGCTAATTTACTTCTTTCTAAGCTGAGCTGTGCCTCAAGCGCACTTAATTCATTTTGAAGCGATAATACTTGAGGCGATTTAGCACTCATAATTGCTTCAGTCGTTTTTAACTCTGTTTGTTTGGCTGCTATTTGACCTTCAAGGGTATAAGTAATTTGTTGCATAGCAACACCTTCAGCAGTTGGATCTAACAGGTTATACTGCTGTTGAAAATTTAATAGAGCCGTTTGTGCCTTGGCAAAACGTTTCTCAATATTTTCATGTTCACCTTTAATGAAAGTAAGTTGCTCGGTTGCTAATTGATGCCCGATAGAATTAATGAACCACTCTGCTCGATCAACAATTTTATTGGTTAATAACTGAGCATACTCACTATCAAAGCCTTGGCTATAAATAGTAATAACACCTGATTTATCATTAATAACGACTTCGACTTTTTCTTTATAATAAGACAGTAAATCATCAGTTGTATCATTTTCATGAATTCGACTGAAGTAATCAATAAAGTTTTGACTATAATGACTACGCAAGTCTAATTCTTGATTCAAATATTTGAGCATATCGTTTGAATAAATATAGGATTTTACTAATTCTGTATCGGAGCCACTTGTTTGCACTCCAATGCCTGAAAGTAAAGCCATACCCGCATCCATGGTAGAGAATGAGTCAGGTTGTTGAACAATTACTTGTGCCTTACTTTCATAACGCTCTGTGGCGATAAACACCTGATAAATAGCAAACAATAAAAAAGGTAATATAACTAACCAAATAAAAGGAGATAGAACAACAGCTCTCAGCTTTCTGCTATCAGCTGTCAGCTTATCCAGCTTTAGATCTGATGACTCCTTTGAAATTAATAGTTTATCAGTTTTTTCTTTTTCTGATGGCTGAGAGGTAATAGCTGACGGCTTTGCTTTCTTCTGATTCTCCAAGTTTCTTACTCGTACTAAAATACGATCTGATAATGCTTTATCTGAATCTTTTAATTGTTCCGCCTTCTGCTTTAAAAATTCAATACTATTGAACTCTTCAGGTTTAAGACTATCGCGTAATTGTAAAAATCGTTGTTCAGGCATATAAATCAGCTTTCAGTTATCAGCTGTCAGCTGTCAGCCGTTAGCTATTAGTAAATATAATCAGCGT
>TARA_R110001583_G_scaffold127717_1_pt1 | contig 37597 bp, 31 predicted proteins | sample TARA_R110001583 | Tara Oceans TARA_R110001583 (sample SAMEA4398432) | marine metagenome | biome: Polar Biome; feature: [MES] marine water layer (ENVO:01000295) within the mesopelagic zone...; material: water (ENVO:00002006), including particulate matter (ENVO:01000060) such... | reverse complement strand
GATCTCGCGGTCGGTCTTCTCATGGCGGAAGGCTTCCTGCACGCGTGGCATCAGCTTTTCCTGGCAGTAGGCGCGCGCGGTGTCACGCACCATGCGTTCCACATCAGTCAGTTGCCCGTCGAGTTGCAAGGGATCGGCCCAGTCAAAATGGATCTTGCTCATGTTATTTGCGGCTCCCGTGGGGTTGGGGTGGCGATTCGGAAATCGGTTATTTGAGTAGTTCGCGGGCGACGATCAGCTTCTGCACTTCGGTCGCACCTTCGTAAATTCGCAGCGCGCGGATCTCTCGGTAGAGCGACTCGACCTTCACGCCGACGCGTACACCCTGCCCGCCATGCATCTGCACCGCTGCGTCGATCACGCGCTGGGCGTTCTCGGTGGCGGTCATCTTTGCCATCGCGGCTTCGCGGGTCGTTGGCAGCTTCTGCACGTCACGGCGCCATGCGGCACGAGCGGTCAGCAGCGCGGCTGCTTCGATGTCGGTCGCCATCTCGCCGAGCCTGGCCTGCGTAAGCTGGAAGTCGGCCAGGGTGTGGCCGAACATCGGTCGCGCCTTGGCATGGTTCAGGCCTTCGTCTAGGGCGCGGCGGGCAAAGCCGAGGGCTGCAGCCGCGACCGAAGCGCGGAAGATGTCGAGCGTACGCATCGCCACCTTGAAGCCTTCGCCTGGGGCGCCAAGGCGATTGGCCACCGGCACCTTCATGTCGGTGAAGCGCAGCCGTGCCAGCGGGTGCGGTGCGATCACTTCCATACGCTCGGCCACTTCGAAGCCAGGCATGTCGGGATAGACGACAAAGGCCGAAATGCCGCGCGTGCCCGGTGCTTCCCCGGTGCGCGCAAACACGCAATACACGTCGGCGATGCCACCGTTCGAGATCCAGGTCTTTTCGCCGTTGAGAACGTAGTGATCCCCTTCGAGGCGGGCGTCGCAGGCCATTGCGCCCACATCCGAACCGGCATCCGGCTCGGTCAGTGCGAAGGCCGAAATCCATTCACCGCTGGCCACCTTCGGCAGCACGTGTTGCTTGAGCGCTTCGCTGCCCGACAAGGTGATGGCGCCGGTACCCAGCCCCTGCATGGCAAAGGCGAAGTCGGCAAGGCCATCGTGGTAGGCGAGCGTCTCGCGTGCGATGCACAGCGAGCGTGAATCAAGTTCGTCGAGGGCGCCGCCGTAAGCCGCCGGCACCGCGTAGCGCAGGAAGCCGGCTTTGCCGAGGGCTGCGACCAGTTTGCGGCAGGCGTTGTCGGTGTCGTGATGGTCGATCTCGGGCATCGCATGCGATGCCCAGTCGAAGATCGCATCGGAGAGCTGGCGATGTTCGGGGCCGTAAAACGGCAGGTCGAGGATTGAGCGGTCCATGTGCCTGACGCTCAGTTGCCTTCGAACTTCGGCTTCTGTTTCGAGGCGAAGGCCTCGAACGCGCGCCGGAAGTCGCCGGTCATCATGCAGATGGCCTGGGCCTGGGCTTCGGACTCGATCATTTCCTCGATGCCCATCGCCCATTCCTGGTTGATCATGGTCTTGGTGACGGTGTGCGCAAACCACGGCCCGTCGGCAAGGTTGCGGGCAATGTTCTGCGCCCGCGCAAGCAAATCGGCGGAGGGGTGCAGTGCGCTGAAGAAGCCCCACGCCAAGCCTTCATCTGCACTCATTGCACGCCCCGTCATCAGCAGTTCGGTGGCACGACCCTGCCCGATCATGCGCGGCAGCAGGCCGCAGGCGCCCATGTCAGCGCCGGCGAGGCCGACGCGGGTGAAGAGGTAGGCCGTCTTCGTTTCCGGGGTGCCGATGCGGAAGTCGGCTGCAAGGGCGAGCATGGCACCCGCGCCGGCGCAGATGCCGTCGATGGCAGCGACGATCTGTTGCGGCGCACGGCGCATGGCTTTGACGAGATCGCCGGTCATGCGGGTGAACTCGAGCAGTTCGGGCATGCTCATCTTGGTGAGCGGTTCGATGATCTCGAACACATCGCCACCGGAGCAGAAGTTGTTGCCAGCGCCCTGGATGACCACCGTGCGCACATCACTGGCGTAGGTGAGGTCGCGGAAGAGGTTGCGCAGTTCGGCGTAGGAATCGAAGGTGAGCGGGTTCTTCTTGTCGGGGCGGTTCAGGGTGATCGTGGCCACCCGGCCGTCATCGCTGCACTCCCACTTGAAGTGACGTGCTGGATAGTCCTTGAACGGACGCTTGTGGTCATTCATCGAAAGTTCTGCCATGGCCTCTCTCCCTGTTCTTTCTCGGTCTGCAGGTCCAGCCTGCTCGCTGTTTAGTACTGACTTCTACCGGCTGCATCTCATCGTCGGCCAACGCCTGCGCTGACGGTGAGCGCACAGTGTGTTTGCTCCGCGGCTGCGGAACTCGCTGCGCTGCGCTTGCTCGGACAGTCCTCGCCGCTGCGCAAACACACAGCGCACTCACCTTTTGCTGTGCCGGCTCATCTACTCGTTCCTGGTTTCGTTCTCAGCCGGCCATGACTTCGCCGCCGGCTACCGGGATGGACTGGCCGTGAATCGCCTCCGACCCGGGCAGACACAGCCAGCCAACCGTCCGTGCAACATCCTCGGGCTGAACCAGCCGCCCTTGAGGATTGCTTGCCGCCAGCGTGGTCTTGGCTTCGTCGCTGCTGCGACCGGTCTTGGCCACAATGTTGTCCACCGCACCGCCCAGCAGCGGAGTGTCGGTATAGCCGGGGCACACCGCATTCACGGTAATGCCCTGCTTCGCCACTTCCAGCGCCAGTGAGCGGGTAAAGCCAATCACGCCGTGCTTGGCCGCCGAGTAGGCGGACACATACGCATATCCGACCAGGCCGGCCGTGCTGGCGATATTGACGATCCTTCCCCAACGCGCGGCCTGCATGCCAGCCAGCACGGCCTGAGTGCAGTTGAAGGTGCCGGTAAGGTTTACCGTCAGCATCTCGTTCCACAGTTCGGGCGAGGTCTTGCCTGCGGGGGCGCTCTTCGCCACGCCTGCGTTATTGACCAGAATCGAGATGGCACCGCGCTCTGCGGCCGCAGAAGCAAACGCTGCAGCAATGCCGGCGTGATCGGTGATGTCTGCCGCCACAACGCCATGCCCCTGCCCTGGGAGCTTCGCACGTGCGGCTTCAAGCGGCGCGGCACGGCGACCGACCAGCGTCAGCGTCGCACCCAGTCGTGCCAGCTCCTGCGCGATGGCCTCGCCGATACCGCTGCCCGCGCCGGTCACCACTGCGTGGCGTCCAGACAAAGGCAATACGCCGCGATCTATCGTGCTTTCAGTTGTCACGTTCCTATCCCCTGCTTTTAACGTCACTCCCGCAACCTGGCTTCAGGAGTGGGGTGGAGGTTTTTGTGCAGAGGGAGAGGACTGTCCGAGCGCAGCGAGTTCCGCAGCCCTCGGAGCAAATACCTTCGCCCCGCTCCCCCACGCACACGCGTCATGAACAACGACGCAAGCCAAATCACTTTCCCGGCGCGGCGTAACTGCGCTTGAGGTTGTTCTCGTACTGCGAACGACCCGAAATGTACTGCTTCGGCCACGCCACATCCTTGAACTCGATCTTCGCCGCCTCGTGCAGCGTCCACGCCGGATCGGCGAGGTGCGGACGGGCTACTGCGCAAAGGTCTGCACGCCCGGCTGCGAGAATGCTGTTGGCGTGGTCTGCCTCGAAGATCGCGCCCACAGCGATGGTCGGGATACCGACCTCGTTGCGGATACGATCGGCGAACGGGGTCTGGAACATGCGCCCGAACACCGGCTTTTCACCCTTCCACACCTGACCGGAAGAGCAGTCGATGATGTCCGCACCCGCAGCCTTGAACAGACGCGCGATCTCCACAGCATCTTCATCCGTGTTGCCGCCCGGGAACCAGTCATGGCAGGACAGACGCACCGACATCGGCTTGTCCGACGGCCATACGGCACGCATGGCCATGAACACCTCGAGCGGATAACGGGCGCGGTTCTCGATGCTGCCGCCATAGTCGTCCTTGCGCTGGTTGGTCAGCGGCGACAGGAAGCTCGACATCAGATAGCCGTGTGCGCAGTGGAATTCGAGAATATCGAAGCCGGCCTCGGCAGCCATCTTGGTCGAGCGCACGAAGTCTGCTTTCACCCGCGCCATGTCGTCACGATTCATCTCGCGTGGCACCTGCGAATGCGGCAGGTAAGGCAGCGGCGAAGCCGAAATCAGCTCCCATGCACCAGACTCGAGCGGCTGATCGATGCCCTCCCACGCAACCCTGGTTGCGCCCTTGCGCCCGGCATGACCAAGCTGAATGCCCATCTTTGCTGACGAGTTCGAATGCACGAAATCGACGATGCGCTTCCACGCATTCACGTGCTCCGGCTTGTACATGCCGGCACACCCCGGGGTGATGCGCGCGTCGGGCGAGACGCAGCTCATCTCGGTGTAGAGCAGGCCGGTACCGCCAAGCGCACGCGCACCGAAGTGCACCAGATGGAAATCACCGGCCACCCCGTCGTCAGCCGAATACATCGCCATCGGCGACATGATCATGCGGTTGGGCACGGTCAGCCCGCGCAACTTGAACGGCGTGAACATTGGCGGGGGTGGAGCCTTGTCGGCGGCAACCGACACTCCGGCCTCGCCGGCAAACCAGCGCTCATAGCCCTCAAGCCATGCGGCATCGCGAAGACGGAGGTTTTCGTGTGAGATGCGCTGCGACCGGGTGAGCATCGAGTACATGAACTGCTCGGGATCGAGCGTATCGCAATAGCGCTCGCCGCAAACCTCGAACCACGCCATCGCGTTCCATGCGGCATTCTGCAGACGCAGAACATCGACGTTGCGCACCTCTTGGTAACGCGCCAGCACCTCGGGAATCTGCTCCGGCGTATCGCCCGTTTCCTTGAACAGGCGGGTAAGTTCGATTGCATCCTCCAGCGCGAGCTTGGTACCGGAGCCGATCGCGAAGTGGGCGGTGTGCACCGCGTCACCCATCAGCACCACATGGCTATTGCCATTGTTGTGATGCCACTTCTCGCAATTGACGCGCTGGAAATTGAGCCAGGCCGAGCCGCGCAGGTGGCGCGCATTGGTCATCAGCGGGAAGCCGTCGAGGTGCTTCTCGAACAGTTTCTCGCAGAACGCGATCGACGCGTCCTGATCGGCCTTGTCCAGACCGTGCGCAAGCCAGACATGCTCCGGGCACTCGACGATGAAGGTCGTAGTGTTGTCGTCGAACTTGTAGACGTGGGCCTGGAACCAGCCGTGTTCGGTCTTCTCGAAAATGAAGTTGAAGGCGTCAAAGAGCTTGTTCGTGCCCAGCCAGATGAAACGATTCGGGCGGGTGACGATGTCGGGCTTGAACACTTCCGCGTAACGGTTGCGAATCCTTGAATTGATGCCGTCCGAGGCAATGATCAGGTCGGCGTCGGGGTACTCGAGATCGGACTCCACGTCCTTCTCGAACACCAACTCGACACCCATCTGCTCGCAACGCTCCTGCAGAATGTTCAGCATCATCTTGCGCCCGATGCCAACGAAGCCGTGCCCGCCGCTGCGGATAGTGTGGCCCTTGAAATGCAGCTCGATATCGTCCCAGTGGTTGAACGCCACCTGGATCGCATCGGCCGTCACCGGATCCCACTCGCGCATGTTGTCCATGGTGGCATCGGAGAAGACCACGCCCCAGCCGAAGGTGTCGTAGGGCTTGTTGCGCTCTACGACCGTGATCTGATGTGCCGGATTCAGCTTCTTCATCAGGATCGCAAAATACAGGCCTGCGGGGCCTCCGCCGATACACACGATGCGCATGCTATTGCTCCTTCTGGATTGAGCCGCCCGGCCCCCTGACTGAGGGAGCGATCCGGAACGGATGGGTTCTGGCTTGCTTGTTTAGTGAGCAATATTTCATATCTAAACTATCAAGTCAACAAGGACTCCGCAGCCCCCTTCCATCATTCCTGCCCGACTACGAATCCGCCTCCTCGTCGATGGGACCGGACGCCGGGTGCAGCGCAAGCAAGTCTCTGAGCATCGAAATCAGCATCTCGGCATTCTCCTGCCCGAAGGGCTCGAGCAGACGTGCCTGATGATTGATGGCGCGTTTGCGCAAGGACTCGGTCAGCAGGTGACCTTTCGGGGTAATGCGAACCACGGTCTGGCGCCGATCGGAGCGGACGCGCGTGCGATCGACGATGCCGTCGGCCTCCATGCGCTGGACGACCTTGCTCAAGGTCGGCTGCTTGGTCAGCGTCAGCTGACTGAGCACGCCGATGCTCTCGCCTTCACTGCCTTCCAGACTGGCAAGCACCCGCCACTCGGTGACCGACAGGCCTGCGGCCTCGACGTCGCGGTGAAACTCACGCGAAATCCGGCTGCTGGCCTGCGCGAGCAAGAAGGCGAGATAGTGATCGACAAAGCGTGTGTGATCCGGCTCGGACGCCATCTCAGCATGCGGTTCGGGCGCTGTATCCGTCATGTCGTTAACATTTTTCCTGCCCAGATCCTGATCGGCAAAGAAAATCGCGCTTGCGATCTCCTCAACTTTGCTTATAAATTGTTTATAACTATACGTTAATCGCAGCACGAAACTCAGGCTGAGGTAATGATGACAGACAGCGCCACGTACCACCTGCACGCCACCTGCCAGCAAGCCTGGACTTCAGCGTGAGCCGCCAGCAACTCGCACCCGGCGCGGAGATCCTTTCTGCTTTTCCGCTGTTCAGTTCGGACGATGCCGATGAGGCGCGGCAGAAAGTCGCAAACGTGTTCTGCCCGCACGATCTGCGGCCGGTGAACACGGATACCCGCTTCTCCTCGCGCCACAACCTCGTTCGCCTTGGCGAAACCGCGCTGAATTATCTGACCTATGGCACGGATGTCGACATTCTGCCCGGCTGCCTCGAAAGCTTCTACCTGGTACAGGTTCCGGTTGCGAGCACGGCGCAAATCCGCTGCGGCAATCAGGAGGTGCTGTCCTCCCCGGCCACGGCCAGCATCCTCAATCCGCATGAGCCGACCCGGATGCGCTGGAAGCACGACAATCGCCAGCTCATGCTGTGGTTGCCGCGCGCGTCCCTCGAGCGTCGTCTGACCGAACACCTGGGCGACGAACCCCACGAGCCGCTGAGCTTTGACATCGGCCTGTCACAGACCGAAGGCCTGACGGCCAGCTGGTGCCGGATGCTGCGCGATCTCGCCGACAACGTCGACCAGTGCGGTGCTGACTGGCTGAACTTTCGTCCCACGGTCGCGGCAATGGAGGACTGCCTCATCCGCGGCTTGCTGCAGCTCCATCGTCACAACTACAGCGACCGCCTGCACCAGCCACAGCAGGCCGCCCTGCCCCGGCACGTGCAGCGTGCCATCGACTACATTCATGCCCACGTCGAGGATGCAATCACGGTGGGCGATATGGCCCGCGTTGCCTGTGTCAGCGTACGTGCACTTGAAGAAGGGTTCCGCAAGCACTGCGACAGTACGCCACTGGTGTACCTGCGTGACACCCGCCTCGATTGTGTCCGCAAGGCGCTGCTCAGTGCCGCACCGGGCAGCGACAAGGTTGCCGTGCTCGCGCATCGCTATGGCTTTGCCCATCTCGGACGGTTTTCTGCCTATTACAAGAACCGTTTCGGCGAATCCCCCTCGCAGACCGCCGCCCGCCCGCGATACAACTGAGCAACTGCGTCGTGCACCTGGCTCATCACTGTCAGGTGTGCGTGTTCCGGACAGCGCGATTGCGCAAAGCGGATAAACAGCCATTACCATGAAATGAACACTGTGTCCCAAGGACGCCAGCGGCGGCGTCCTCCAACCGAGGACACAGCAGATGAATGGATTAAGCGGCAAGGTCGCCATCGTCACCGGTGGCGCCACGATGATCGGCGAAGCGGTGGCAAGAGACCTCATCGCACACGGCGCCCGGGTCGTGCTCGCCGACATCGATACACAGAAAGGCACGGCTGCAGCCGATCGCCTCGGGCCTGCGGCCTGCTTCCAGCACACGGATGTCAGTCAGGACAGCGAGATCGCCCGCTGCGTGGACACCACCGTTGCCACGTTTGGCGGCATCGACTTTCTCGTCAATTGCGCCTGTACCTACGTCGATAACGGCGCGGCATCGACCCGTGCCGAGTGGAACCAGGCGCTTGACGTGAATCTGGTTGGCGCCGCCATGATGCTGCAGGCCTGCCATCCCCACATGCTCAAGCGCGGACGTGGCGCAGTGGTGAACTTTGCGTCGATCTCCGCCACCGCCGCACAGTCGGGCCGCTGGCTCTACCCGGTGAGCAAGGCAGCGATGCAGCAATTCACCCGCTCGGCCGCCCTCGACCTTGCCCCGGACCACATCCGCGTCAATTCGGTCTCGCCCGGCTGGACCTGGTCCTCGATCATCGAAACCCTCTCCGGCGGCGACAAGGCCAAGGCTGATCATGTTGCTGCCGACTATCACATGCTCGGCCGCCTCGGCATGCCGGACGAGGTCGCCCAGGTGGTGAGCTTTCTGCTCTCCGACCACGCCAGCTTCGTGACCGGCGCCGACTATGCCTGTGACGGCGGCTACACCGCCCTCGGCCCCGAAGGCCGCGTACCGGCCATTACCCGACTGATGGACTGAGCGCCCGCGGGGACTCGGATTTACCGGGTCATTCGCACCAGCTCAGCCACGCACGCCACAGATACCCCCAAAGAGGAGACAACACCATGCAAATGGAAAACGAAACCATCACCCCGCGCACGGTTGCCATTGTTGGTGCTGGCCAGGCCGGGCTGCTGCTCGGCTGCGGCCTGCTCGACAAAGGCTACGGCGTCACCATCGTCACCAACCGCACGCCTGAGGACGTCTGGAGCGGCCGCGTGATGTCTTCGCAGTTCATCTTCGATCCGGCACTGCAGATCGAACGCGACCTTGGCCTCAACCAGTGGGAAGCCGACTGTCCCCGCACCGAAGGCATTGGCTTCTCCATTCCCGCCCCCGATGGCAGCGGCACCCAGGCCCTGCACTGGCACGCCCGACTCGATGCCTACGGCCAGTCGGTTGACCAGCGGGTGAAGATGCCGGGCTGGATGAAGGAGTTCGAGCGTCGTGGAGGGGAACTGCGCTACGACGATGTCGGAGTCGACCAGCTCGAAGCGCTTGCCGCCGAATACGAACTGGTGCTGCTTGCCGGTGGCAAGGGCGAGATCGTCAATCTGCTGGGGCGCGACGACAGCCGCTCTCCGGTGCGCCAGCCGATGCGGCAACTCGCGCTGAGCTACGTCACCGGGATGAAGCGCACCGATTACTACGAATGCGTCAATTTCAACCTGATCCCGGGCGTCGGTGAATACTTCGTGTTTCCCGCCCTCACCACCGATGGCACCGACGGCACCAAGGCCTGCGACATCATGGTGTTTGAGGGTGTGCCGGGCGGCCCGATGGACTGCTGGGGCGATGCAAAGACGCCGGAACAACACCTCGAAACCAGCCTGAACATCCTGAAGACCTTCCTCCCGTGGGAGTACGAGCGCAGCCGCGACTGCCAGCTCACCGACGACAACGGCCGCATCGCCGGCCGCATCACGCCGACCGTCCGCAACGCGGTGCTCACCCTGCCCTCGGGCCGCAAGGTGCTCGGGCTGGGCGACGCGGTGCTGGTGAACGACCCGATCACCGGACAAGGCTCGAACAACGCGACCAAGGCCGCCAAGCACTATCTGGACGCCATCCTCGCCCACGACGCGTCGGCATTCGATGAAGCCTGGATGCGCCAGACCTTCGACGACCTCTACAACGGCTACGCCGAGAAGGTCGTGCGCTGGACCAACAGCCTGCTGTTTCCGCCGCCGGACCACATCATCAAGCTGCTCGGCGCCGCCCAGGAGCTGCCCGCGGTGGCCTCGCGCATTGCCAACGGCTTCAATGACCCGCGCGACTATGCCAACTACTGGTTTGCGCCCGAAGACACCGACCGCCTGATCAATGCCGAAGCCCAGAAGCTGGCCGCCTGAGGACATCACGAACATGACCACATCCAAGAAGCTCCTGCGCCGCCTCCCGCTTGTCATTGCACTCGGCTTGCCGCTCAGCGCGCTTGCCACACAGGGCACCTTTCCTCATGGCTACGGCGTCAAGGCCGAAGGCATGGGTGGCGTATCGATCGCCCTGCCGCAGGACGCCGTCGCCGGCGCCAACAACCCGGCCGGCATGGTGCTGGTAGGTGACCGCCTTGATGCCGGTGCAGCCCTGCTTAAGGTGGATAACGGTGCCAGTTTCGCCGGCACCGAGTACGACGGCAGCAAGGAGCGCAGCATCTATCTGATCCCTCAGCTCGGCTACAACCACATGTTCGGCACCAGCACCTCGCTCGGGGTATCGGTCGTCGGTAACGGGGTGGGCACGGACTACGGCCGCGACACCAATATCGGCGGACTGCAGGGCACGCGCTCGGAGCTCAAGCAGATGGTCATCACCACCAGCCTCGCGCACCGCCTCAACGACGCTCATGCCATCGGCGTCGGTCTGGTGCTGGCACGCCAGGTGCTCGATATCCGTGGCCCGGCTGGTCTCGGCCTGCCTGAAGGCCGCGACGATTCCACCGGCGCCGGCATCAAGCTGGGCTGGACCGGTCAGATCACCCCTGCCCTCACCCTCGGCGCCACCTACTCGAGCAAGGTGGACATGGGCCGGATGAGCGAATTTGACGGGCTGCTGGCCGGCGGCGGCGACCTCGACATCCCTGAGAACTATGGCTTCGGCATGGCCTATCGAATCGGCGCCTTCACTGTTGCAGCGGACGTACTGCAGATCAACTGGAGCGGCGTTGGCTCCCTCGGCAACCCCGGCGTCACCACTGCGCCCGGCGAAGGCAAGACTGCTGGCTTCGGCTGGAAAGACCAGACCGTGTGGCGCATCGGTGTCGCCCATGCACTGAGCGACACGCTGACCCTGCGCGCCGGCTACAGCCATGGCACCCAGATCGTCGACAAGCGCGACACCTTCCTCGGCATCCTCGCCCCGGCAGCAAACCGCCGTCACTACACCCTTGGTGGAACCTGGGCGATGAGCAAGGAAATGGAACTGTCGTTCGCCTACGCCAAATCGCCCAAGGAGCGCGTGCGCGGCCAGGGGGCCGCACCCGACAACCTGACCGAAGTGTACATGGGGCAGGACTGGCTCTCGTTCAGTATGGGCATGAAGTTCTGATGGAGGACACAATGATTGACTCACGAGAACTCCGCGACGCACTGGGGCACTTCGCCACGGGTGTCACCATCGTCACCACGACCGACGCAGAAGGGCAGCCCGTCGGGGTCACGGTCAACAGCTTCGCATCGGTGTCACTCGATCCGCCACTCGTGCTGTGGAGCCTGGCAAAACGCTCGTTCAGCCTGCCCGCCTTCACCCAGGCAGGTGGCTTCGCGATCCATGTGCTCGCCAGCAACCAACAGGCGCTGTCAGACCGCTTTGCGCGCGGCGCGGGCGACAAGTTCAACGGCGTCGACACGGCCCAGGGCATCGACGGCATTCCGCTGCTCCCGGGATGCGCGGCCGTGTTCGAATGCAGCACCGAGCACCAGTACGACGGCGGCGATCATCTGATCTTCGTCGGGCGGGTGCGCAAGCTGCATGTAGACGATCGCGCGCCGCTGCTGTTCTATCGCGGCCGCTATGCCGCGCCGGAGGAGGAGTCCCGCTCCTTTTCCGGTCTGATGCGGGCTGTTCGCACTGCAGCGGCCTGAGGCAGGGACGATGAGCACATACGACGCAATCATCGTCGGCAGCGGAATCAACTCCCTCGTCTGTGCGGGCGTGCTGGCAAAACGCGGAAAGAAGGTGCTTGTACTCGAACGCGAAGGGGTGCTCGGCGGCTGTATTCGCACCGAGGCCCTCACCGCACCGGGTTACCTGCATGACACCATGTCGACCGCCCATCCGCTGTTCGTCACCGGCCCGGGCTACGCCGAACTGAAGGATGGCCTGCACGCAAACGGGCTGGCGTATTGCAACAGCGGCACGCCCACCGGCGTGCTGCTGCCCGACGGCCGTTTCCTCATCATGGGCCGTGACCGCGCAGCCAACATCGCAAGCATGAACGCGCTGGCGCCCGGCGACGGAGATGCCTACGCCGAAGGCATGGGCTTCGTCGAGCAGAACGCCGAACTCATCTTCTCGCTGCTGGGCAACGAATTGTGGAGTTCAAGTGTCGGCAAGATGATGCTTGGCCGGGTGTGGAAACAGGGCGCGCATGAAACCCTCGCCTTCTTCGGCCCCGCGATGCAAAGCTGTCGCGCCTGGCTGGAAACGCAGTTCAATGACGAGCTCGTGCGCGCACTGCTGGCGCCGTGGGTGCTGCACACCGGACTCGGGCCGGAAAGCCCCATGTCGGCGCTGATGGCGCGCGTCATCGCATTCACGCTGGAAGGCGTCGGACTGCCACTGGTCAAAGGTGGAAACGCGCGCACGGTCGATGCTTTCCGCGCGCTGATCGAAGGCGCGGGTGGTCATTTCCAAACCGGCGCCGACGTCGCCGAGATCCTCGTCGACGGCAAGAAGGTGAGCGGCGTGCGTACTGCCGATGGCAAGGTGTTCGAGGCCCGGCAGGTCATCTGCAACGTCACGCCCACCCAGCTCTACGGCCGGCTGCTCAAGCAGGACGATGCCCCGGCCCCGCTCCGACGCCAGGCCGCCGAGTACCGCTACGGCAAGGGCAACATGCAGATTCACCTCGCACTGTCCGAGCCGCCGCAATGGGCGGATCCGCAGCTGCGCGAAGTGATCTACCTGCATCTCACGCCGGGCATGGACGGCGTATCGCGTGCCGTCAACGAGGCCGAACGTGGCCTGCTGCCCGCAGAAGGGACCGTGTGTGTATGTCAGCCCTGCGCCGTCGATCCCTCACGGGCACCCGAGGGCGGCTGGATCATGTGGATTCAGTTGCCCGAATGTCCCCGCAGCATCCGCGGCGACGCGCGCGGTGAGATCGAAGCGCCCGCCGACGGAAAATGGTCTGCTGACATTGCCGAACGTTATGCCGACGGCGCAATCGAGCGGATTGCTGCGCACGTGCCGAACCTGAAGGCGAGCATCATCGGTCGCAAGGTCATCTCCCCGGCTGATCTGGAGCGGATGAACATGAACCTCGTCGGCGGCGACCCCTATTCGGGTGAATGCGCAATCGACCAGTACCTGTTCTGGCGCCCGGTTCGCGGCGTGAAGGATCACAGCACGCCGATCAAGGGCCTGTACCACATCGGTGCGTCGACGCACCCGGGGCCTGGGCTCTCAGGCGCGTCGGGCTTTCACGTTGCCAATGCGCTGGCAAAGCGCTGATGGTCCATCCGGCCAGCTCACAAAGGCCGACGCGCCGGGCGTCCCCATGCGCAGGTGAGTGAATTCCCTCTGTGCCGACACAACAAACCTGCAGCCCGCCCACCTTGGTTCAAGGCAGGCGGGCTGCAGGCTTTCAGCATCCAAAGACAGGGCAGGATCGTAAGGACTTCACGTCGGGATGCCATGTCGCACCCCAAGCTTGAGACGTGCGCCTCGCACGCCCCCTAGACTACGAACTGCCCCATGGCCATCTTCATGCGGCCGACCGAGCGATCGAGACTGTCGACCGCAGCACGGGTCTGGGCGACGACCGCCATGTTCTGATCGGTCATCGAGGCGACCCGCTCAACGCTCTGCGCCATTACCACCATTGCATTGTTCTGTTCGGCAGAAGAGTGGGAAATGTCATTGACCATGCCCAGGGTCCTGTTCATCTGGGCATTGATCTCCAGCAGCGCGCCCTGTGCATCCTGCACCAGTTTCACCCCGCTTTCGACCTGAGTTGCACCCTGCCGCATTCCACTGACGGCTTTCTGGGTTTCAACCTGGATCGAGCCGACCATGGTGCTGATCTCCTTCGTGGCATTGCCGGTGCGCTCGGCGAGCTTGCGCACTTCGTCGGCCACGACAGCAAATCCCCGCCCCTGCTCCCCGGCGCGTGCAGCTTCGATTGCAGCGTTCAGGGCCAGCAGGTTTGTCTGGTCGGCGATATCGCTGATCACTCCGGTGATGCGAGAGATCTCTGCCGACTGCGACCCGAGAAATTCGACCTGAATCGCCGCATTCTTGACCGTCTCCGCCAGCGCGAGAATCGTTTCGCACGCCTGAGCCGACAAGGTGCTGCCACGCTCGGAAACCGTGCTCGCGTGCTGCGCGGCGGTTCGTGTTGCCTCGGCATGCTCGGCAACTTCGCCGATCGACACCGTGATCTGTTCGATGCCAGCCGCCGCGGACGATGTTGCGTCGCTCTGCACCCGTGCCGAATCGCTCACGTTGCCAACGCCCGAGCCGACTTCGCCCGAAACACTGACCACCCGCTCGGCGGTGTCGCTCATCCCCTGCACCGTTGCCTGCACCGAGGAAACAAAGCGGTCGACGCTGCGACCGATATCACCGAGAACGTCGCGCCGGGAAAGCGTAAAACGCTTGCGCAAGTCTCCGGTTACCAGAAGGTGCTCGTGCAGGGAGGTCATGTCACCCGTAATCCGTGGCAGACCGAAGACCAGAAAGAATGTCCCCCACAGCAAGCCCGTCGCGGCAATCACGAGCATCACGTCGGGCAGAAGTGGTAAGGACACAAAACGATCGATCAGCACGAAGAGTGCGAGGATTGCCATCAGCAAGCCAAGCCCGACAAGCTGGATGTTCACCGAATTGAGGGTTGCCCACAGCGAACGTCGTGCGGGGACGACGCGACCATGTTTGATGCAGATCGATTTATCGCCTTCACGAATGCGTTTGTACGCCTCCTCGGCCGCAGCCACCTCTTCCCGGCTTGGACGGGCGCGGACGGACTGGTAACCCACAATCTGCCCGTTCTCGCGCACAGGCGATGCATTCGCCACCACCCAGTAGTGACCGCCGTCGCTGCGCCGGTTCTTGACGATTCCACGCCAGGGCCGTCCCTCCTTGAGATCGCGCCACATGTCTGCGAACGCTTCCGCTGGCATGTCGGGGTGCCGCACCATGTTGTGCGGCTGTCCAATCATCTCTTCGGGGTGGTAAGCGCTGATCCGCGCAAAGGCGTCGTTTGCCTCGACGATGATACTTTTAAGGTCGGTGCGTGAGTAGATGAACTCCCCCTCGGGGAGCAGGGTTTCAATGTTTGTTACGCCGGCAGATTTACGCATGTCACCCTCGGGAAGCTGTCTCTTTTATTGGTATTAACCATCACCTTAGAATGGTTTTATGCACGGCCGTCAGCGTTCCTGAAGCCAGATTTCCTTTTCTAAGGCGTGCTTGTTGCGGCTCCGAGCCACCTGTTCGCGAACACGACAGGCGACTCCGGGCGGCCAAAGTGATAGCCCTGCGCCTTGTCGCAGCCCAGCGCCAGCAAGCGTCCAGCCTGAGCGGGTTCCTCCACGCCTTCGGCCAGCGTCCGAAGACCGAGGTTCTTTGCCATGGCTATGATGGTGGCAACGATGCTGTGGTCATTTCGGTCCGTGAGCATGGAGCGGACAAAAGACATGTCGATCTTGAGCGTATGTGCCGGAAAACGTTTGAGATAGGCGAGCGACGAATGCCCGGTTCCGAAGTCGTCGATTGCAATCGTAAAGCCGGCGTCGACGAGCGCACGGGTGACCTTCATCGCACAGTCGGGGTCGTGCATCATGCCGGACTCGGTGATCTCCAGTTCGATCTGCTCAGGCGATACGCCGGCTTCGCGGATGATCGCAGTCGCTCGACGGTCAAAGTCCTCGCGATCGATCTGCTGTGCAGCCACGTTGATTGCCAGACGCCCAGGCAGCGTCAGGCCTGCCTTGATCCAGAACTGAAGTTGATGGCAGGCCTGTTTGATCACCCACTCTCCGAGCGAAATCATCATTCCCCGCTCTTCCGCAATCGGAATGAACTCGGACGGGCTTACCCAGCCCCATTCCGCATCCCGCCAGCGCAGCAGCGCCTCAGCCCCCATCAATGCTCCCGTCCTGAGATCAATCTGGGGCTGATAATGCAACTGAAGGCCACCTTCCTCCAGCACACGATGAAGCCGATGAGCGACTTCAAGTCGTCGAGCCAGTTCGACACCCATCTCAGAATCGTAAAAGCAGTACCGTCCGCCACCGCCATTCTTGGCCCGGTACATCGCGATATCGGCATGCTTCAATAGTTGCTGCGCGTCGGCCCCGTCGCCCGGATACAGCGCCACACCCGTGCTCGCCCCGAGCGAGAAGGCGTTTTCTCCGACCTCGATCGGCTTCACCAGTACCCGGTTCAGGCGCTCTGCGATCAATGTTGCCCCCGAACGTCCGGTTTCGTGCGCAATGATCACGAACTCGTCCCCACCAAGACGGGCCAGCGTCTCATCGTGGCGCAGTGTCGTCTGGAACCGACGAGCCACCTCGGACAACACCAGATCGCCGCAGGCATGTCCCTGCGTGTCGTTGACTTCCTTGAACCGGTCGAGGTCAATGAACAGGACTGCGATGGACTGCCCTTGACGACTTGCATGCGCCAGCGCCTGATGGAGACGATCCTGGAAAAGCGCCCGATTCGGCAGTCCGGTCAGGGAATCGTAGAAGGCAAACTGTTCGATGCGAACTTCGGAGAGTTTGCGATCGGTGATGTCCTGGCAAGTCCCCAGTGCGGAAACAAGTTCGCCCTTGTCATCGAACTCGAAGGCTGCGCGCTCCTCAATCCAGCGGATCTTCCCCTTGATCGGAATGCGGTGCTCAATACGGTACGGCTCCCCCGCGAGCGCACGTCGCCAGGCCCGATCGACGGCATCGCGGTCATCCGGGTGAATCCGGCCAAGAAAGTACTGATAAGTTACGGGCATCCCAGGCGGCGTGTCGAAGATTCTGTAAGTCTCTTCCGACCATTCCAGGGCGAACTCATCGCCGCCGCTCCGGTCGTAGCTCCAGCTGCCGATCCTTGCCACTGCCTGCGCATCACGAAGCATCGCGGCACTGCGCGCGAGTTTCGCCTCAGCATCCCTGCGAAAGATCTCTTCGGCGGTCACCGGCTCAAGCACAAGAAGCAACTGCCCGGCTTCATCTTCAAGACAGATCCGTTTCACGGTCAGCCTGACCTGCTTCTCACGCCCGCTTCCCGGCGCACGAACCAGGAATGGAGCGTCATACAGATCGACGCCGGTCTCAAGCACATCGGAAATACCTTGCTCGAGCCCCCTGCCCTCAAGCACAGCCAACAAGCTGCTTCCCGCAACCGGGTGGGATCGAAGGTCAAACATCTTGATGAAGCTCTCGTTCGCAGACAGCACGGACAGTGCTGGCGACAGCACGAGAATGCCGTCGTGCATGCTGCTGAACACCATCTCGGCGTAATTCTTCAAGCCAAGAATGGTGTTGTCCCTCGCCTGGATATAGGTGTCGATCGCAAGCCCCATATCCAGCAAGACAATCTTGATCAGGGACTGAACGGTGCTGTTGCACTGTTCGTGGTCACCGCCGAAACACCGCTTGATCTCGGGTAACAGGCCTACGAGATAGTTGGCATAGGCGCCCAGATACCATTTCGGCTCCAACCCCACACGATGATGGACGAGGCCGACGCGGAGCCGGTGGTGAATGTACTCGCGACCATAGTCACCAGCAGTCAAGCCTTCGAAGTAACTGATCTGGGCACGCTGCAAGCGCGCGAGGGTATCCGGGTCTGCAACCAGATTCCGGGTTTCGTCCAACGCGAGGATCTGTTCGTAGAACCGCTCGGCGAAGACGGGCGCGTATCCTTGCAGATGCGAGTGCAACTGTTTCAGCCGTGCGACATCCTAGTCGCTGAAACCCAGAAATGCCTTGCGTGCCGCAATCGCGTCATCGTCAAGTTGAAGTTCATGCGCCATGTCCGCGACATCAAAGTGCTAAACCTTCATATCATCACGTCCATCGTGTGGCGCCGGCCGACTCTTCAAAGTCACTGCGACGTTTTAATTTGCAGTTGCTGATCCGTTATCGAGAAATTTCAAAATGCCCACAGCATTTGGTGCAGATCGACAAGAGCCATGCCATCAATGCACCGCGTTTCTCATGCCGCCCTAACAACATAGCGACGCGGGCGCGCGAAACCGGAAACATTCAGTCACACTAAACAGGGTGGCTGAATAATACACAAGTGAAGTTCGATATCAATACCCTTACTAAAAGTGTGCGTATTCGTGAGATGACGCTTTTCCGCGCTTTCAAGGCAGGCCGCCTGCGCTCGTCATACAGCATGCATCTTAATCAAACTGCTCCCAAGGACATTTAGTAAGCCCTTCGCGCCCACGCTTCAAGATCACGCATGTCTTACAGTCGCCGAGGGTGAATTCGACGGTCCTTGGCAGCAACCCTCACCCATGGTCACCGCCCAGGACCGTTGCCGCTGCACGCTGGTGCAGCGGCAAAAACGCGCACAAGATCAGTACTGCTTCTGCGGTCGTGTCAGCGTGCCTTGGGCCAGAGTGCTGATCAAGGCAGCCAGCCCCCTCACCGGCTCGCTGAGTGTCTCGACCGCACGGTGCACGAGGCCGACATCGCGATGGAAGGTGTGTGGTCCAAGGTCGATGGCACGCACCGCCGCCGGCCAGCGCCTGAAGATCGATGTCTCTGGCACCAGCGCGACGCCGACACCATTGGCCACGAGCTTGACGATGGCTTCAAGCTCATCAACCTCGCATACCTCACGCAAGACAAACTGCCGCTCCCGCAGAAACCGGTCCACCTGCCGCCCACCGAAGGACGCACGATCGTAGCGGACGAACGGATGCCGGGACAGCAGCGCAGCCCAGTCATCCCCCGCCACATCACGCGGGACAACCAGCCGAAAGGGTTCGCGTGCCAGTGCCGTCCAGCACAGGTCACTTTGCATCGAAAACGGAGGCCGGATGACTGCCGCCATGTCGATCTCGCCCGCATCCACCCGGTTCACCAGCTCCATCGACAGACCGGGAATAATCCGTGTGCGGCATCCCGGGTACTGCCGTTGAAATCCGGCCAGCGCATCCGGCAGCAGGGTCCGTTGCACCGAGGCGATGGCACCGACACTGACCAGCACGGAAGCGGAAACGCCCGGCGGAGTGCTTCCGAGGCTGTCGTAGAGCGCGATCAGTTCCTGTGCCTGAACCAGAAGCTGGTGCCCCATCTTGTTGAGGCGTGCCGAGCGTCCGACGCGTTCAAAGAGCGCGAATCCGAGTTCCCTCTCAAGGCGTTGCATCTGGGCGCTGACGGCCGCCTGTGTAAGGCCGATCCGGTCACCCGCTGCGGCGAAGCTGGCTTCCCGGGCAACGACGACGAGGGTCTTCAGTTCGCGAATCATTCACAAATTTCCTTTGTGTTTTACTCAAAAATATATTGATATTATTTTTCTGAACGTCCCTTTAGGATCCTACCGCATCAACCGACGGCACTGCCGGTCAACCAATACGGAGAAAGCATGGATCTCGGCATCAAGGGTAAGCGTGCCCTCATCATGAGTGCAGGGGGCGGTCTGGGCAGCGCCATTGCTGTGGCGCTGGCGCGCGAAGGCGCGGTGGTATGTCTGGCCGGCAGAAGCGAGGAGTCCCTTTCCGCGGCAGCAGCCAGAGTGCGTGAGGCAGGCGGCGTTGCCCACACGTTTGTCTGGGACCTGGGCAAACCGGAAGAATGGACAGCCGGGGTGCAGCGCGTACTCGCGGAACTCGGCGGTATCGACATCCTTGTCAATAACACCGGTGGTCCCCCGCCGGGGCCAGCTCATGGTCACTCCGCCGAGGTCTGGCGCAACGCGTTCGAGTCCATGGTGCTGTCGGTCATCGGCATCACCGATCTGATTCTGCCGGGCATGCGCGCGCGCGGGTGGGGCCGGGTCATCACCAGCACCTCGTCCGGCGTCATCGCCCCCATCCCCAATCTTGGCCTGTCCAACGCGGCGCGCATCTCGCTGGTCGGCTGGTCCAAGACCCTCGCACGGGATGTCGCACGGGACGGGGTCACGGTGAATGTCGTGGTGCCGGGGCGCATTGCCACTGCGCGCACCCAGTTCCTCGACAGTGCCCGCGCCCAGCGTGAAGGACGCGGCGTCTCAGATGTCGAATCCGAGAGCGCGGCGACCATTCCTCTGGGGCGCTACGGCAGGCCTGAAGAGTACGCAGACGTCGTCACCTTCCTCGCCAGCGAACGCGCTTCATACATGACGGGTTCAACCGTCCGCATTGATGGCGGGCTGATTCCCTCAGTCTGATTACGTCGCGGCCGGGCGGCAACCCGTATTGCTGCCCCCACAGACACCCAGACCATTTTTCAGGAGTCATCCAATGAGTCTGTCACCCTTTCACCTCGCCATCCCCGTCCACGACCTCCCCGCTGCACGGCGTTTCTACGGCGAAGTCTTCGGGCTTGAAGAAGGCCGCTCAAGCGCGCAATGGGTGGATTTCAATTTCTTTGGCCATCAGTTGGTCATCCACGAGCATCCCATTACGGCCTCGCAGGAACACGCCCATACCAACCCTGTGGACGGTCACGACGTGCCCGTGCCGCATTTCGGCGTCGTACTCGAATGGGATCAATGGGAAGCACTTTCCGAGCGCCTGAAGTCCTTCGGCACCGCCTTCGTGATCGAACCCTATATCCGCTTCAAGGGGCAGGTCGGCGAACAGGCCACCATGTTCCTGCTTGACCCCTGCGGCAACGCCCTGGAGTTCAAGGCCTTCAAGGATATCGGCCAACTGTTTGCGAAGTGACGCTTTGCGCACTGACGGCGCAAACTCGGCCCGCGCTCATGCCACCGTCGACCGGATGCTGTTGCCCGTGACCTGCGCCGATTGAGCGGATAGCAACCACCGTACTGCGGACGCGGTCGCATGCCGTGCCGGTTCGATGCGTCGGCACGGCATCGGCGCACATCTGGTCGCCTCCATTGCCCTGCGTCCCGCTGACCCAGCGCTCTGCCTCCACCATCCGCTGACGTACTGCCGGCTCGTCTGCCATTGCCATTCTCCCTGTCCGCATGCGGCAGGCAATGAGCCATCATCCCGCGCCCTCTCGCACCGCGCGCTGCAGTACGCAACGCGCGGACAGTTGAACATCCCTTCAGGGCGTCGCATAACGCACTCCCGCTTCGAGCTTGCACCTCCTCTCGCGCTTCCTGCCGTTGTAGCGCCCCTGCAGCACCTGCGATACAGGACCAAAAACTCACTGATCGCCGCGCAGGTCATCAGCGCATGCGCAAACCGGATAGCCGAATGCGCTTTTCGGATTTCGGTCGAGTCCGGCAACGTCCATCCTTTTGTGGTCGCATCCCCCCAAATTTTCCATCAGGAGCTCCAGATGACAACGAACAGCACCCTGGCCCGGTTTGCCGGGGATTTGCTCAGCGGACGGATTCGCGTGGTCGATCTCACCCAGACCCTGGCGCCCGAGTTTCCCGCCTTGCAGTTGCCGCCCCAGTTCAACCAACCGTGGCCGTTCAAGATTGAAGAAATCTCGCACTACGACGAACGTGGCCCGGCGTGGTACTGGAACAACTTCTCGTGCTCGGAACACACCGGCACCCACTTCGATGCACCGGCTCACTGGATCTCCGGCAAGGACTACGAACAGAACACGGTCGATACGATTCCTGCCGAGCACTTCATGGCCCAGGCCTGCGTGATCGACTGCAGCAAGGAAGTTGCCGAAAACCCCGATTTTGTCCTGACCATCGAGTTTCTTGAGGCATGGGAAGCGAAGCATGGCCGGATCCCGAAACACAACTGGGTTCTGCTTCGCACCGACTGGTCGAAGCGCGAAATGCCTGATGCCTATGTAAACATGAAGGAAGATGGCGCCCACACCCCCGGGCCGGCAGAAGGCACCGTCAAGTGGCTGATCGAAGCGCGCAATGTCGTGGGCTTCGGTGTCGAATCGATCAATACGGATGCAGGCCAGTCGTACGCATGGGACACCCCTTACCCGTGCCACTACTTCATGCATGGCAACAACCGCTACGGCCTGCAGTGCCTGACAAACCTCGACCAGTTGCCGCCCCAGGGCGCATTGATCCTCGCTGCACCGCTGAAGATCCGCAACGGTTCCGGCAGCCCTCTGCGGGTCCTGGCCCTCGTCGAAACCAATTGATCCCTGCCCCGGATGCCTGCAGCCGGGAGTAGTGTGACTCCCGGCCCACCGTTCGGCTGATCGCCCGGCACATCTGATGTGACCGGGCGCTTTTTTGCCCCATTCCGGTGCATGAAAAGAGCCGGATTGCTGCACTCGCAGCATGAATCAAACCCAATGCCAGACACAGAACGACTTCCACTTCAGCACCTTAATGGTGCATTGCCACACCAAGTTGTTTTTCGTATCGCACTGTTTTTTCGTGGTATTTTCCAACTTCCATGAAATTTCATCATTTCCATTGACAAAGGAAATGTTCATTCCTAAAGTAGTTACCAGCAACGTGATTTCTGCATCCACGATATTGCCCGGCAACATCGCCGCAAACGTGGATTCAGGAGATCCGAGGAGAAAGATCATGGCCTGCCCCAGACAGAGAAATGCAGCAAAGACCGCACTGAAGTGCGGCAACATCGCTCACGCCACCCGTCGCCGCGAGGTGCAGCATGGCTGAGCGTTCCTTCAAGAAGGAAGTGCAGCAACTGCGCATCCCCGCAGGCGAAGAGTTTCGCGGTGAAGGGATTCTCGCCATCACCAAGGGTTTGTTGCAGGCGGGTGTCGGCTACGTCGGCGGCTACCAGGGCTCGCCGATCTCGCACCTGATGGATGTGCTGGCTGACGCCAACGAGATCCTCGAAGAGCTCGACGTCCATTTCGAGACCAGCGCCTCCGAAGCCACCGCAGCTGCAATGCTTGCGGCCTCGGTGATGTACCCGATCCGCGGCGCGGTGACCTGGAAGTCTACTGTCGGCACCAACGTCGCCTCCGACGCGCTGGCCAACCTCGCCTCCGGCGGCGTGACCGGCGGCGCACTGATCATCATCGGCGAAGACTACGGCGAAGGCTCCTCGATCATGCAGGAACGCTCGCACGCGTTCGCGATGAAGTCGCAGATGTGGCTGCTCGATCCGCGCCCCAACCTCGAATCCATCGTCAAGTCGGTGGAAGACGGTTTCGAGCTGTCCGAGGCCAGCAACACCCCGGTCATGCTGCAGGTCCGTATCCGCTCCTGCCACGTGCATGGCCGCTTCATCACCAAGGAAAACAGGCGCCCGCGCTACACCCTGAAGCAGGCGCTGGAGAACCCGGTGCGCGACACCAGCCGCATCGTGCTGCCACCCGCCTCCTTCGGCCACGAGCACGAGAAGATCCAGCAGCGCTGGCCGGCCGCAGTGAAGTTCATCCGCGACAACAGACTCAACGAGTTCTTTGACGGTGACTTCAACGAGATCGGCCTGATCCTGCAGGGCGGCCTGTACAACGGTGTGATGCGCGCGCTGCAACTGCTCGGCCTGGCTGACAGTTTCGGCAACAGCCGGATTCCGATGTACGTCATGAACGTGACCTACCCGGTCATCGACGAAGAGGTCATCCAGTTCTGCGAAGGCCGACGCGCCGTGCTGCTGCTGGAAGAAGGCCAGCCCGATTACATCGAGCAGAACCTGCATTCCATCCTGCGCAAGGCCGGCGTCTCCACCCACCTGTCGGGCAAGGATGTACTGCCGATGGCGGGTGAGTACACCACGGCGGCGATGAAGACCGGCATCGAGGCCTTCCTCAAGGCCCAACAGCCCGACGCCCTTGCGACTCACGTTGCGGTTGCAGCCGACGCGGCCGGCGAAGCCTCACTCGCCGCCGACCTCGAAGCCCTGACTGCAGCACCCACGACACCCGCCCCACGTCCGGCTGCGGTGCCGATGACCTTTCATCCGAAGGTAAAGGATCTGGCTGAAGTGGTGCCGGCGCGACCCGCGGGTTTCTGTACCGGCTGCCCCGAGCGCCCGATCTTCGCCGCGATGAAGCTCGCCGAGGCAGACCTCGGCCAGCATCACGTCTCGTGCGATATCGGCTGTCATCTGTTCTCCATCCTGCCGCCCTTCAACCTCGGCGCGACCACGATGGGCTACGGCCTCGGCGCAGCGTCGAGCTCGGCCTTCAACACCAAGACCGGCAAGCGTTCGATTTCGGTGATGGGCGATGGCGGCTTCTGGCACAACGGTCTGACCTCGGGCATCGGCAACGCGGTGTTCAACAAGAACGACGGCGTGATCGTCATTGTCGATAACTACTATTCGTCCGCAACCGGCGGCCAGGACATCCTGTCGTCCCGTGCCGAGAACGCGGACCGCGCCACGAAGAACCCGATCGAGAATGCCATCCGTGGCGCTGGCGTGAAGTGGGTCCGCACCATCGACCGCACCTATGACGTCGCCAGGATGCGCGACACGCTAGAGGAAGCACTCACGACGACCACTGACGGCCCCAAGGTCATCATTGCCCAGTCCGAATGCATGCTGAACAAGCAGCGCCGGATCAAGCCCCTGTTCAACAAGGCGGTCAAGGAAGGCAAGCGCATGGTGAAGGAGCGTTTCGGCGTCGATCCCGATGTGTGCACCGGCGACCATGCCTGTATCCGGCTCTCGGGCTGCCCCTCGCTGTCGGTCAAGGACAGTGGCGATCCGCTGAAGGAAGACCCCGTGGCGCATGTCGACAACAGCTGTGTTGGCTGCGGAAACTGCGGCGAGGTGGCTGAAGCGGCGGTGCTGTGCCCGTCCTTCTATCGCGCGGACATCATCCACAACCCGACCGGCACCGACCGCTTTCTCGGCAAGCTCCGTTCAGCCGTCATCGGCTTCCTGCAACGCCGCCGTGCGGCCCGCCAGACGCGCTTCGCGCTGTAAGGAAAGAGATCGCCATGAATACAGCCAAGACAGACATCGTTCTTCACCCCGGCACCCCGATCAAGATCGCCATCCTCGCCATGGGCGGCCAGGGCGGCGGCGTGCTCGCCGACTGGATCGTCGAGATGGCCGAGAATGCCGGCTGGTGGGCACAGACCACCTCGGTTCCCGGCGTGGCCCAGCGCACCGGCGCCACCATCTATTACCTTGAACTGATCCCCGAAAGCACGGCTCATGCTGCCGGCAAGCCGCCCACGCTGGCAATGATGCCGACACCCGGCGACCTCGACCTCGTGGTCGCAGCCGAGCTGATGGAAGCCGGTCGCGCCATGCAGCGCGGTCTGGTGACACCCGACCGCACCACCCTGATCACCTCAAGCCACCGCAGCTATGCCGTCGGTGAGAAGGCTGCGCTCGGCAACGGCATCGCCGATCCCAACAAGGTGATCGACGCCGGCCGCGAATCGGCAAAGCGCCTGATGTGCTTCGACCTGCAGGAAATGGCAGAGAAGGCCGGCAGCGTGATCTCCGCCAGCCTGTTCGGCGCGATCGCCGGCTCCGGTGCCCTGCCCTTTGCACGCGAAGCCTTCGAGGAAACGGTGCGCCACGGCGGCAAGGGTGTCGAGGCCAGCCTGCGCGCTTTCGCGCTCGGTTTCGATGCGGCACAGAAGGCGCCCGCGACACCGGCTGCGATCGATACCTCGCGCCCCGCACCCGACGTACCCGATCGCGCAACTAACCCCGAGGTTCAGGCCCTGCTGTCCAAAGTGAAAGCCGGCTTCCCGGCCGAAACGCACGGCATGCTGGTCGCCGGTCTGCGCCGCCTGATCGACTATCAGGACATCGCCTATGCCGCCGAGTATCTGCAGAAATGCACCGAACTGCATGCACTCGATGCGCGCCACGGCGGCGAAGCGCATGACTGGGCCCTGACGAGCGCTGCAGCCCACCGGCTTGCAGTCGCCATGAGCTACGACGACGTGATCCGCGTGGCCGACCTCAAGACCCGCGGCAGCCGCTTCGAGCGCGTACGTCAGGAGGTGGGCGCCAAGTCCGATCAGCTGGTCTACACCACCGAGTACATGCATCCGCGTCTGGAAGAGATCTGCGGCACCCTGCCCACCAGGCTCGGGCGCTGGCTCGAGCAATCCAAGGGATTCGGCGGCTTCGTCAAGCGACGCATGGAAAAGGGCCGCCGCGTGAAGACGGGCACCCTGACCTGGTTCCTGGCCCTTTATGCGGTGTCCGGCATGCGCCGTTTCCGCCGCAGCCTGCTGCGCCATCAGATCGAGACAGCGCAGATCAGGGAGTGGCTCGACCGCGTCGTGCGCCTCGCGGGCAATGGCAACTATGCGCTTGCGGTCGAAGTGCTGCACTGCCGCCGCATCGTCAAGGGCTACAGTGGCACGCATGACCGTGGTGACAAGCGCTTTGCCAGCCTGATGAAGGCAGCAGACCAGCTTGCCGGAAGCACCGATGCTGCGGCCACGCTGCAGAAGCTGCTGAAGGCCGCAATGGCTGACGAGGAGGGCCGCCAGCTCGATACGCAACTCGGGCTGCTGATCGGGGCGGGTGGGAACACCACGACACAAGCCGCCAACGCAATGTTTACCCGCCAGGCAGCCTGATCCGCGACAGACGGAAAGAACGGGACGAGAGAGGACGACACGCACATGCAAGAAATGGAACTCACCATCAGCGACATCCGGGTTGAAACCCCGCTGATCCGCAGCCTTGGCCTGCAGGCACCGGACGGGAGCCCCCTCCCTCCGTTTTCCCCCGGTGCCCACCTGCAGGTAAGGATTCCCGGCCTTGCAGATGCGCGTTGTTACTCGCTCGTCACCTTCGCACCCGAAGCGGCCTGTTTTGACGCCCCGCAGGCCTACCGCCTCGGCGTTCGCATCGAAGCCGACAGCAGCGGTGGTTCGCGCTTCATGCACGGTCTGCGCGTCGGTGACACGCTCACCGTGACCGGACCGAAAAACGACTTCCCGCTGCACGCTGCCAAAGCAGACGAAACCGAAACAGTCCTCATCGCGGGCGGCATCGGTATCACCCCGATCGCGGCGATGGCAAGCGCACTGCAGGCAGCAGGCCGCCCCTGGTCGATGCACTACAGCGGACGCAGCCTCGATCAGCTTGCATTCAAGGACGAACTCACCGCCCTTGCCGGCCCTGCGCTGCATCTGCATGCCGACGACGACGCAGCGAGCCGGCTCGACATCGGCGCTCTCCTCGACGATCTTTCGACCACGCAGCACCTCTACGTGTGTGGCCCGAAGGGCATGATCGATGCGGTCATCGAAGGCGCCAAGGCGCGCGGCTGGCCCGCCTGCCATGTCCATTTCGAGCTCTTCACTTCCGCAGCCCCTTTGGCCGGCGACCAGCCCTTCGAGGTCGAACTGCGCCAGAGCGGAAAAGTGCTCACCATCCCGGCGGACAAGACCATTGTCGAAGTGATGGAAGAAGCCGGCTGCGATCCGATGTATGACTGCAAGCGTGGCGAATGCGGCGTGTGCACCGCAACGGTGCTCAAGGGCGAGCCCGACCATCGCGACTACTTCCTGTCCGACGCCGAGAAGGCGGGCGGAAAACTGATCCAGATCTGCATCTCGCGGGCGAAGTCGCCCCGCTTGGTGCTCGATCTCTGACCTGAGGGCACTGCAATGAGCACCGCAACCGGCAAGTACCGCGGCAACCCAGACGCCATCAATGCACTCGTGCGCGACACCGAGGTGCACAAGGACGCCTACATCGACCAGGAAGTCTTCGAACTGGAGATGGAACACCTGTTCGCAAACACCTGGGTCTATGTCGGCCACGCCAGCCAGGTACCGAACAAGGGTGATTACTACACCACCACCGTCGGCACCGAAGACGTGGTGATGGTGCGCCACAGCGACAACAGCGTGCGCGTGCTCTACAACCGCTGCCCGCACAAGGGCGTGAAAGTTGCCGGCGAAGTCTGCGGCAACACCGGGAAGTTTTTCCGCTGCCCCTACCACGCCTGGACCTTCAAGACCGATGGCAGTCTGCTCGCCATCCCCCTGAAGAAAGGGTACGAGAACACCGGTTTCGAATCCTGCGAAGCCAGCCACGGCATGGCCGTCGTGCCCAACGTCAAGGTCTATCGTGACTTCGTCTTCTGCCGCCTCAACCCCGGCGGCCCGAGCTTCGAAGAATTCTTCGGCGAGTCGCTATCGACCCTCGACAACATGGTCGACCGATCACCCGAAGGCAAACTCGAGGTCGCTGGTGGCGTGCTGCGTTACATGCACAACTGCAACTGGAAGATGCTGGTCGACAACCAGACCGACACCTGCCATCCGATGGTCGCGCACGAGTCCTCCGCAGGTACCGCAGTAAAAGTCTGGAATGAGGCTCCCGAAGGCACGCCAAAACCGATGGCCGTCGAGCTCTTCGCCCCCTTCATGTCGCCCTACGAGTTCTTCGAGAACATGGGCATCCGCGTATGGGAAAACGGTCACGGCCACACCGGCGTATCCGACTCCATCCACGCCGCCTACTCCGCCGTGCCCGGATACTGGGATCAGATGGTCGCCGCTTATGGTGAGGAACGCGCCCACCAGATTCTCGGCGACACCCGTCACAACACGGTGTATTTCCCCAACATCATGGTCAAGGGCCCGATCCAGACCCTGCGCCTGTTCAAGCCCATCGCCGCAGACAAGACCCTGGTCGAATCGTGGACCTTCCGCCTCGTCGGCGCGCCAGACCTGCTGCTCGAGCGCACGACCATGTACAACCGACTGATCAACGCCCCCACCTCGGTGGTCGGCCACGATGATCTGGAGATGTACGAACGCGCGCAGGAAGGCCTTCACTCGCGCGGACGCGACTGGATCAATATCGCCCGCCTCTACGACCCTGCGGAGAAAGAGCAGAAAAACGTCGTCACCAACGGCACCAACGAAATGCAGATGCGGCAACAGATGCGGGCATGGGCCCAGTTCATGACGGAAAGCATGTAAGGACAAAGAGGAAGAGATGCCACCGAGGCCAAGGGATGAATGGGATGTTTGCGGCGCAGGGCGAGGACTGTCCGAGCCCGAAGGGCGAGTTCCACAGCCCTGCAGAGCAAATATCCCGTTCATCCCGACCGGCGGCACGAACCTTTGACCAGCATCGGCGAACTGCCAGCAACACCCGAACAAGGATCAAGCCATGACTGCCATCACCGAAAGAAACCTCATCGACTTCGTCTATGCCGAAGCCCGCATGCTCGACGAACAGCGCTTCGAAGACTGGCTCACCCTGTTCACCGAAGACGCCTACTACTGGATGCCGCTCGCGCACGACCAGCAAGACCCCAAACTTCATACCTCACTGATGTATGAAGACAAACTCCTGCTCCGCGTCCGCATCGAACGTCTCTCCGGCCAGCGCACCTTCTCGCAACAACCCAAAAGCCGCTGCCACCACTTGCTGCAAGCCCCGAGCATCGAATCATCAAACCCGGCAACGGGCGAACACATCGTGCGTACCGCCTTTCACTACACCGAAACCCGCCTCGACAAGCAGGTCATCTACGCCGGCTGGAGCACGCATCACCTCGTTGAAGTCGAAGGCAAACTCAGGATTCGCCTCAAGCGCGTCGACCTGGTGAACTGCGACGCCGCCTTCGGCAATATTCAACTCTTCATGTAAGCGGGAGCACGACTTGGCCATAACCGTTCATCAAGCCTTCGCCCTCGCCGCTGCGCGCTGGGCAAAGCGCCCCTTCCTCTGCGTCCTGCCCGAAACCGCCGAGATCTACGGCATCACCGCAGGCGAATTGCGCTACGCCGAAGCCGCCGAACGCATCGAAACCCTGCGCGCCGCTTACGCCGCAGCTGGCTACGGCCATGGCCATCGCGTCGGCATCCTGCTTGAGAACCGCCCCGCCTTCTTCCTCCACTGGTTCGCCCTCAACGGACTCGGCGTGTCCGTGGTTCCGATCAACCCTGACATGCGCGCGGCCGAACTCGAATACCTCATCGGCCACTCCGAGATCGCGCTTGCCATCGCCCTGCCCCAGCGCCACGCCGATCTGCTAGCAGCCGCAGACCGTGCCGGCCGCCCCTTCCAGGTCATGGGCGAACGCGATACGCCGCCCGAGGCCGCCTTCCCGGCGCCGCAGGCAGACACCGAGCCGCATGAGCTCAGCGAAGCTGCCCTGCTGTACACCTCGGGCACTACCGGCCGCCCCAAGGGCTGCATCCTGCCCAACCGCTACTTTTTGCACGCAGGCAACTGGTACGCCAACATCGGCGGCCTCGCCACCCTGGAGCCCGGCAAGGAACGCATGCTCACGCCGCTGCCGCTGGTGCACATGAACGCCATGGCCTACTCGGCAATGGCCATGATCATGACCGGCGGCTGCCTGATCCCGCTCGACCGTTTCCACCCCCGCAGCTGGTGGGACAGCGTGCGCGAATCCCGCGCCACCGTGGTGCACTACCTCGGCGTCATGCCAGCCATGCTGATGAAGGCTGAAGCCAGCCCGGCTGACCGCGACCACTCGGTGCGCTTCGGTTTCGGTGCAGGCGTCGACCGCAGTCTGCACGGCATCTTCGAAGAACGCTTCGGCTTTCCCCTGCTTGAAGCCTGGGCGATGACCGAAACCGGCGCTGGCGCCGTCATCATCGCCAACAAGGAGCCGCGCCACATCGGCACCTCCTGCTTCGGCAAGGAGGAAGCCGATGTTCTGGTGCGCCTCGTCACCGACGACGGACGCGACGCAGGGGTCGACGAACAGGGCGAACTGCTGGTACGCCACGCGGGCGACGATCCCCGCTACGGCTTTCTCGCCGGCTACCTCAAGGACGAGGCGGCCACCGATGAGGCCTGGGCAGGCGGCTGGTTTCACACCGGCGACATCGTCCGCCGCGACGCAGAGGGCTACCTGCACTTCGTCGATCGCAAGAAGAACGTGATCCGCCGCAGCGGCGAAAACATCGCTGCAGTCGAAGTGGAAAGCGTTCTGCAACAGCACGCACTGGTCAAATCGGTCGCCGTCGCCGCCGTGCCCGATCCGGTGCGCGGTGACGAAGTGATGGCCCTAGTTGTGGCCGAAGAGGTGCCGGCAGATCGGGCAGGCATGGAGTCCGCTGCAGCCGAGCTGGTGAACTGGGCCCTGTCGCAACTCGCCTACTACAAGGCACCGGGCTACGTCGCCTTCGTCGATGCCTTGCCGCTGACCACCACCAACAAGATCCAGCGCGGCGAACTCAAGGCGCTCGCCCCGACCCTGGTCGAGCACACGAGCTGCGTGAACACCTGCGCGATGAAGAAACGGCAGGGAGATCACAAGTGAGCGCCGCTGCCCGCAAGCGACTCGGCTACGAAGGCGTGGTTGCCGTAATGCCGGCGACCATCCCCTACGTCCGCTACTCCACGCACAGCGCGCACTGGTGGCTGGGGCGCGCACTCGGCGAACTGATTCGCGGCGCCGGCATCGCCAAGGCCGACGTCGACGGCGTGTGCGTGTCCACCTTCACCCTCGGCCCGGACACCGCAGTCGGACTGATGCAGCACCTCGGCATGAGTCCGCGCTGGCTCGACCACATCCCGATGGGTGGCGCCTCCGGTGTCATCGCGCTGCGCCGTGCCGCCCGTGCGGTACAGGCCGGTGACGCAGAAGTGATCGCCTGTATTGCCGGCGACACCAACCAGGTGGACTCCTTCCGCAACACGGTCAGCCAGTTCTCCCGCTTTGCCCAGGACGCGGTCTATCCCTATGGTGCGGGCGGCCCCAACGCGAGCTTCGCGCTGCTGACCGATTACTACATGAAGCACTACGGCGCCACGCGCGAGGACTTCGGCAAGCTCTGCGTTGCGCAGCGCGACAACGCGCTGAAGAACCCGCACGCATTGATGAAGAAGCCGCTGACCCTGGCGCAGTACATCGACGCCCGTCCGATCACCGACCCGATCCACCTCTTCGACTGCGTCATGCCCTGTGCCGGCGCCGAAGGCTACCTGGTGATGACCGAAGACCGCGCAAAGGCACTCAAGCTGCCCTTCGTCCGTATCCGTTCCACCATCGAACGCCACAACGCCTTCCCCGAAGACCCGATCCAGTTTCGCGGCGGCTGGGCGATGGACAAGGACGCGCTGTACGAGCATGCAGGCGCCGCACCGAAAGATGTCGACTTCCTCGAAACCTACGACGATTACCCGGTGATCAACATGATGCAGTTCGAGGATCTCGGATTCTGCGCCAAGGGCGAAGCCTCGACATTCGTTCGCAAGCACAGCTTCACCATCGACGGCGACTTTCCCTTCAATACCTCGGGCGGTCAGCTCTCGGTCGGTCAGGCCGGCGCGGCAGGCGGCTACCTCGGCTTCGTGCAGGCCTTGCGCCAGCTCACCGGCAGTGCCGGAAAGACCCAGGTGGAGGGCGCGAAGCTCGGACTGGTGTCGGGATTCGGCATGATCAACTACGACCGCGGCCTGTGCTCCGGCGCAGCGCTGCTCGAACGAGGAACTGCCGCATGACCGCGCCTCTCGTCAAACCGAAAAAGAAGAATCCGGTCGAACGCACCCGGCTGTCCACCCGTCCGCCCGCGCCACGCAGCCGCAGCGCGCAAGGGCTCACCCGTGCAGCCGCCGAGGGCAGCTTCGAACTGCAGGTGTGTGCCGTGTGCAACACCGTTCAGTACCCCGCACGCGAGGTCTGCTGCAACTGCCTGTCAGAGCACCTGCAGTGGAAGCCGGTGGATAACCGCGGCGAGCTGATCGCCACCACCACGCTGCGTCACAGCAACGACCTGTACTTTCGCGAGCGCCTGCCGTGGCGCGTCGGCACGGTGAAGATGGCTGCCGGTCCGGTCGTGGTCGCCCACGTTCATGAAGACTGTGTCGCCGACGGCCCCGTGCGTCTCACGCTCAAGCTCGACCGCAGCGGTCAGGCCGTACTCCATGCGCTTCCTGAAAAGGACACTCCGAACATGAACGATGCCCCGCAGATGCGCGAATCGACCTGCGATCCGAAGTTTCGCCGCGTGCTCGTCACTGACGGCAAATCGGCCATGGGTCTGGCGGTCGCAAAGGCCATGCTCGATGCCGGCGCCAACGCGGTCTTCCTCGGCGACCCGACGAGCTGGAAAGCAAATGCGGCCTTCGACAAGCTCGCCACCGATCCGCGTGTGCAGGTGGTCGAGATCGACGTCACGGACACCGACTCGGTCGACCGCCTGGCTGCCTCGATCGGCGGCAAGGTCGAGATCCTGGTGAATACCGCGTCCTACCTGCGCGACGGCGGCATCCTCGGGCGCAAGGATGTGATCCTGGCCCGCGATGCAATGGAGGTAAACGTGCTCGGCCTGATGCGACTCGCCCAGGCCTTCGGCCCCGGCATGTGCTTCCGCGCGGCAGACGGCACCAACAACGCCGTGGCCTGGGTCAATATTCTCTCCATCCATGCTTTTGCCGCACTTCCCGCACGGGGTGCTTGGTCGGCCTCGATGGCTGCGGCGCTGTCGGCAGCGCAGACCCTGCGTGCCGAACTGAGCGGTGCCGGCGTGCGCGTGCTCAACGTTTTTCCTGGCCCGATCGACGAGGAATGGGAACAGCTCACGCCCCCGCCCAAGCTCGCGCCGGCTGCCATCGCCAAGGCCATCGTCAAGGGCCTGCAGGACGGCATCGAGGATGCCTACGTCGGCGATATTGCGGAAGAAATCCGCGAACGCCTGCGCGAGAACCACAAGGCCGTCGAACGAGAACTCGGCCAGTAAGCGCCCCAGCCCCCAAGGAGCACACAGAATGAGCAACCCCATCCTCGCCCAGTTCATGAACGAGTTGCTGAGCGGCCGGCTGAAACTGGTCGACCTTACGCAGACGCTCGCGCCCGATTTTCCCACCATCGTGCTGCCGCCCGAGTTTGGGCAGGCCTGGCCGTTCCGCATCGAGGAGATCTCGCGCTACGACGAGCGCGGTCCGGCCTGGTACTGGAACAACTTCTCCATGTCCGAGCACACCGGCACCCACTTCGATGCGCCGGCGCACTGGGTCAGCGGCAAGGATCAGCCCGACAACACGGTCGATTCGATTCCAACCGAGAACTTCATTGCCACCGCCTGCGTGATCGACGTCTCGGCCGAGAGCGCCGAGAACCCGGACTTTCTGCTCACCATCGACTTCGTCAAAACCTGGGAAGAAAAACACGGCCGGATTCCGGAGCGTGCCTGGGTGCTGCTTCGCACCGACTGGTCCAAGCGCACCACGCCCAGGGAGTACCTGAACATGGCTGAAGATGGTGCGCATTCGCCCGGCCCCGACGCCGAAGTGGTGCCATGGCTCATCCGGGAACGAAACGTGCATGGCTTTGGTACCGAATCTGTCGGCACCGACGCCGGCCAGGCCCATCACCTCAATCCGCCCTATCCCTGCCACTACTACATGCACGGCAATAACCGCTACGGGCTGCAATGCCTCACCAACCTCGACCAGCTCCCGCCACAGGGCACACTGATTTTTGCCGCCCCGCTCAAGATTCGTAACGGTTCCGGCAGCCCGCTGCGGGTGCTGGCGCTGGCACCGAGCGCGTGAGGGCCGGATCATGAACGAAGACAGGATTGCAGTCGTCACTGGTGGCAGTGCAGGCATTGGCGCCGACATCTGCAAGCGCATGCTCGACGATGGGTATCAGGTCGTGTCGATGGCACGTCGCGCACCAGAGTGGACGCACCCGCGCCTCACCACGGTGCAGGTCGATCTGCTCGACGCCACCGCCACCGAGCAGGCTGCGCAGGAGATTGCAGCGAACTACCCGGTCAGCCACTTCATCCACAACGCCGGCGTGATCTGGCCCAAGCTGCTGGGCGAGGTGAAGCTCGACGAGTTGCAGGGCCTCACCCAGATTCACCTCGGCGCCGCCATCAGTCTGATGCAGGCAGTGCTGCCCGGCATGGAAGCGCGCAAGTTCGGACGCGTTGTTCTGATGTCCTCACGCGGCGCACTCGGACTGCCGACGCGTACCGCCTACTCCGCAACCAAGGCCGGCATGATCGGCATGGCCCGGACCTGGGCGCTGGAACTTGCACCCAAGGGCATCACGGTCAACGTCGTCGCGCCCGGCCCGATCCAGACCGACATGTACTACGCGGTCATCGAAGCCGGCAGCGAGCGTGACAAGGCGCTGGCGGCCAGCATTCCGGTCCGCCGCGTTGGCCGCGCAGACGATGTCACCCGCGCGGTGATGTTCTTCGCCGATCCGGATAACAGTTTCGTCACCGGGCAGACGCTGTACGTCTGCGGCGGCGCAAGTGTAGGAAGCATCACCATCTGAACCACGCAGCATTCAAATAATCCTTCATCCGCAGTACGCCCCACCCACGGAGAAAACCGCCATGATGTTGAAGAAAATCCCCGCTGCCATCGCACTTGCAAGCCTTGCCACCTTTGCCGGCAGCGCGCTCGCACAGGTCAAGGTTGGCGTCATTTCGTCCGCTACCGGCCCGACCGCACTGGTCGGCATCCCGCAGAAGAACAGCGTGCCGCTGCTGCCGACCAAGGTCGGTGATCTCACCGTCGAATACATCGCGCTCGACGACGCATCCGACTCCACGGCGTCGGTGAAGGCAGTCAAGAAGCTGCTGAGCGAAGACAAGGTCGACGCCATCATCGGACCCTCGGGCTCGCCCAACGCAATGGGCGCCATTCAGTTCGTCGCCGAAGCCGGTGTTCCGATGCTTGCGCCGGTAGGTACCGCTGCCGTCGTGCTGCCGATGAATGAACAGAAGAAGTGGGTGTTCAAGACCACTCAGAACGACGACATCATCGCCAAGGCGCTGACCGAACACATGGTGAAGGCCGGCGTGAAGACGCTTGGACTGATCGGCACGGCAGACCCCTATGGCGAAAACTGGGAAAAGGTCATGGGTGGCCTTGCTGAAGCCAACGGCATCAAGATCGTTGCCAGCGAGAAGTTTCAGCGCTCCGACAGTTCCGTCACCGGACAGGCATTGAAGATTCTCGGCGCCAAGCCCGATGCAGTACTCGTCACCGCGCCGGGCGGCCCCTCGGTGCTGCCGCAAACCACCCTGTTCGACATGGGCTACAAGGGCCAGATGTACCAGACTCACGGTGCCGCGCTGCCCGACTTCCTCAAGCTCGGTGGCAAGAAGGTCGAAGGCACCATCCTCGCTGCGAGCCTGATGCTGGTGCTGCCCGAGATCGCCGACAGCAACCCATCGAAGAAAGTCGCTGCCGACTACATTGCGGCCTACGAGAAGATGCATGGCAATAAGCCGGCCACCTTCGGCGCCAACGTCTACGACGCCGGTCTACTGCTGAAGCAGGCAATTCCGCTTGCCGCACTCAAGGGCAAGCCGGGTACGCCGGAGTTCCGCTCGGCACTGCGTGACGCGCTGGAGCAGACCAAGGAACTGGTCGGCACCCAGGGCGTGTACAACATGAGCCCCGCCGACCACAGCGGCTTCGACGATCGCGGCCGGGTGATGATCACGGTGAAGGACGGCAACTGGGCCCTGCTCAAGTAAGCCGGACGCCCCAGCAACATTGTTGACAGGCCGCACGTCTCCGGACGTCGCGGCAACGAGGCAGAGCGGCCACCATCCGGTGGTCTCGAAGCCCTGAGATCCCGGGCCAGCCGGGCGGCTGCAGGATGATCCCTGCGTCGCCCGTGTGTCGGGTGGAATCGCTCATCCCGCGTTTCCAGTCACACCGGGATACATGGCGCCAAACGCGCTGCCCTGCCGAACGTCATGCCTCGACGCACGACGGCGGCCCCCGACATCAGGACGCATCATGAATTTTCAGATCGCAATGTTCCTCGGGCAGGACGGGGTGACCAATGGCGCAATCTATGCGCTGCTGGCGCTATCCATCCTGCTGGTATTCACGGTGACCCGTGTGCTGTTCATACCGCAGGGCGAGTTCGTCGCCTTCGGCGCGCTGACCATGGCCGCAATCCAGGCCGGTCAGGCGACAGCAGTCGTCTGGCTGCTGGCCGGCATGGCGGTGGTCGAAGCGACGCTTGATATCCTGCACCGGTTTCGCAGCCAGGGGCGATTCAGTATCGACATCCTCGCCTTTCTCAAGCTCGCCTACCCATTCGCGCTTGCGCTGGTGCTTTACCAACTGCCACTGGCAACACTGCCGATGGCGATTCAGGCCGTGCTGACCTTCGCGCTCATCGTGCCGCTGGGCCCGCTGTTCTATCGCCTGTTCTATCAACCGGTCGCCAATGCGCCAGTGCTGGTGCTGCTGATCGTGTCGATCGCGGTCCATGTGGCGATGGTGGGTATCGGCCTGCTGATCTTCGGACCGAGCGGTGCCAAGACGCTCCCCTTCACCGATGCAAGCTTCCCGCTCGGCCCGATCACCCTCAACAGCCAGACGCTGTGGGTCATCGCCACCTCGCTTGCCCTGATCATTGCGCTCTATCAGTTCTTTGAGCGCACGATCTACGGCAAGGCCCTGCGTGCCACTGCGATCAACCGCGCCGGCGCCCGCCTGATGGGGATCTCTCCGATCTTTGCCGGCAAGGCGAGCTTCTTCCTCGCAGCCTTCATCGGCACCCTGTCCGGCATCCTGATCGCACCGATCACCACCATCTACTACGACTCGGGCTTTCTCATCAGCCTCAAGGGCTTCATCGGCTCGATCATCGGTGGACTGGTGAGCTACCCGGTGGCCGCCCTCGGCGCACTGCTGGTCGGGATGATTGAAGCGTTTTCAGCCTTCTGGGCCAGTACCTACAAGGAAGTCATCGTGTTCACCCTGATCATCCCCTTCCTGCTGTGGCGCTCACTGACCGTCCGTCATGTGGAGGAAGAAGAATGACCGCCCGTCTCCCAATCGAGCCGCAGACACCCGCGAACGCGAGTGCCACCTCCG
>TARA_R110001583_G_scaffold195499_1_pt1 | contig 37604 bp, 38 predicted proteins | sample TARA_R110001583 | Tara Oceans TARA_R110001583 (sample SAMEA4398432) | marine metagenome | biome: Polar Biome; feature: [MES] marine water layer (ENVO:01000295) within the mesopelagic zone...; material: water (ENVO:00002006), including particulate matter (ENVO:01000060) such... | reverse complement strand
TAGCTTGTTACTATCACAGACACAGTTAATTGGGACATAGCCAATGGAATTGCTTTCAGTATTTTCAAAATAGCAGTGTGGTTGTTGAGCTGAGCTAGTTCTATGAGGTAGCTCTTTTCAAGTTCTTGCATCACTTGGTCTGCTAATAACTCATTGAGAAGTTCTTCTTCATTATTCGCTATTGCCGTTTTTATAGCGGCAAAGTTTGCGATGCTTTGTCTTTTTGTGTCTGTTGTATTGGTTTTCATTAGTAATACTTCCTCTTTAGCTGGCTAATTAATGGATTTGGTATAATTTACTATTTTTTATCATGTTAAAAAATACCAATGACAAAGAGTGCAAACATTTATTTGAATGATAGCACTTATCCCCTCAACTTCACTTGTCTCATTGATTTAGGTAAAGGTGAGGTTGTATTTTGATATTGACGCCCGACGCTTAAGGTTATGCAAACGTCGTGCGATTAAAGGAAAGAGGGGCCCTAGTCTTCTGTTTAACATATTAGCAGGATTGGATTTTTAAACGATTTCCCAGTAACTTGATAAACCATAATGTTTATGAAGTTCTGACTCGTAGTCTCGGTTTAGCTCTTTGCTTATTTGGTATTCAGGCGCTTCTTTTATCTGCTCACAAATAAGGTTGATGGTAACTGAATTATCAAGCCACGAGATATCATCGATCCACTCTGGTGAGATAAGTACTTTTTTACCTCCAAACCAATTGGTTGTATCGACGACTAGGTAGCGCACTACCATTGAATCATCTTCAATTAGGACTGCAGAAACATGACCAATATCACCGTCTTTAGCGTGGATATGATAGCCTATGATGGCTTTGCTACTTCGTAGGTGGGGATCATCGTTTTGATGTTGCTTGCGGTTAGCTTTATCATGTTCAAGCGCTATGCCATCTAATTCTTGATGTTCCTCTGGACGTTGAACAATGCCATCATAAAACGAATATGGATACATGCTTTCGCCCCAAATACCCGTACTACCCCAATAATATGGATAACCGTAATACCCCAGGAAATCGATTTCGTGCTGGCGAGAAACGGGCTTTTCAGTATCGATTTCTGGACTATTTTTAACCTGTTCTTTAGTAATGGCCACAGGAAATTCTTTTTCTTGCCAATTCTTTTCTTGTATTCCTGCTTTTTGTATTCCTATAGGAGAAATCAATACTTTACGGCTCGATAGCCAATTACCGGTTTCAACAACGAAATAACGTACTGCCCATTTCTCGTCATCAAATAGAAAATCAATCACTTTACCCACTTTGCCATCGGTGGCGACAATACTGTAATTTACCAAGTCATGCATGCTACGTAACATAATCGTTTATCCTTTTATATTAATTGATGGATTTATTCTTTTCTTTTATTAGGTTAACGCGCTTGAACAATGGTGTCAGTACGCTGGCGTACATATACTATTTTCGGTGATTCATTAGCACCAGTTGATCTTTCAAGTTTATTTTTGTAAGGAGTTGTTGGCTGTTTATAGAAAGTTTAGCTTATCCAAAACTGAGGTTATTTATGGTCCCTACCAATTGAATTAATAAAGTGATTATAGATTGCGCAGGAAAAATGATGAATAACAAGGCGAGAATTGCAACCTTTCGAGGATAACTACGTTAATCTTCTATTAAAGAATTAAATTAAAGACTTTAATTCTTTAATAGTTGTTCTCACTTCAAAACTCTCAACACTGTTAATCATAATTTTAACCAGCAAGAATAAGCACCTTTTTAGTTCATTTAGTATCAATATCATTTGCATTTTCGGTATATACGAGGTTTTATTATGCCATTAACGCTTGGTATATTATTTTTATTCAAGCGTCAGGTGGTGTTAAGAGAAAGGGGATTACGCTTGCCCTATTTTTAATTTAATTTTGCACAGTATTTTTTAAAATATATCCCAGTAATTGGAGAAACCATAATGATTATAAAGGGCTAACTCGGAGTCTCGGCTTAGATCTAGGCTTGGCTGGTATTCTGGCGCTTCTTTGATCTGCTCACAAGTTAAGTTGATGGTCACTGAATTATCAAGCCATGCAATATCATCGATCCATTCTGGTGAGATAAGTGCTTGTTTACCACCAAACCAATTGGTTGTTTCGACGACGAGGTAACGAACTACCATTGAATTATCTTCAATTAGGACTCCAGAAACATGGCCAATGTCACCATCGATAGCATGGATATGATAGCCGATGATGGCTTTACTGCTACGTAAATTAGGGTCATAGCTTTTATGTCGCTCGCTGTTCGCTTCTCCATGGGCAAGTGTTTTCTTGAATACTTGTTGTGGTGTTTGTGAGGGTTGTCCAAAACCCGGGTTAAGTAAATGAGGATACATGCCTCCTCCCCAAATACCGATATCACCCCAGTAATTTGGATAACCATAATGTTCAAGGAGATTGATTTCATTTTGGCGATAAACGGTTTTATCAGTGTCAATATCAGGACTGTTTTTAACTTGCTCTTGAGTGATTGATACAGGAAAGACTTTTTCTCGCCAGTTTGGTTTTTGTATTCCGATAGGGGATATCAGTACTTTACGGCTTGATAGCCAACTACCCGTTTCAACAACAAAATAACGTACTACCCATGCTTTGTCATCAAATAAGAAGTCAGCTACTTTACCTATATTGCCGTCTGTAGCTGCAATACTATAATTCTCTAAATCGTGCATACTGCGTAACATAATTGATTGTCCTTATATATTGATTGATGGATTTGTCAACCTTATCTATTAAGCTACTCCTCTTATTTAATAGTGTCAGTTCGCTGTCGTACAGACTCTAATTTTCTGACTATTGAACCTACCTGTTTATCGGAGGAAAGTTGTCCAGGTAATATCAAAGGAACTAAAAAGGTGATGATTCTTGCTGGTTAAAATGATGACTAACCGCGTTGTGGGTTTTATTCAGAACGTCCCGTTCTTCAGCACTTAGTGGTTAGCTAAAGCGATTCAAAATTGTTCCATAGTATTTTGTGAAGTAAAAACAACTAATAAAGAATTAAAGTCTTTAATTCAATTGCTATTATTCACTTAACCAAACCAATGCATCATCATAATTTTCAAAATATTTTACTTCTCCCGAAATAAACCAAGAGGCAATTTTTGCTGTCATTTCAGGCCAATGCTTGTTGCCAAAAATGGCGACTTTGGCAAACTCACTTCCATGCCTTAATCCTAATTTGAAATCATCCCATGCAGCTGTTAATTCCCAACCTTCCATTTCAGTTGCGTCAATCAATGCTTTTATTTTCGGCGACCTAACGCCATTTAATGCCGAGTCAATCATTGGGTTCATTGTTTCGTAATCTTGATGAGTGAGTTTTCCAACCGCTTTAAGCGAGAGAAAAAAATCACTGCCCATCCTTTCAATACTGATTGATAAATCATGCTTTTTAGTGTCCATTTTTTATCCTTACTGTCCTTTTTTAGTTCTATTAATTTTTTTATTGAGATTTATCAGTTTCTGGCGTTAAGAAGTGCGGCCGCTGTACGGGAACAATTTACGGCAATAATGTACAGCAACAATCGCTTATGCTGATAAAACTTTTTCTTATCTAATATACTGGCAAGGGTACATAATCAGCCTGCGTTGCAACCGCCTGACCGGCATCGGAACGCGCATAATCAAGAAAGGCTTGTATGACTGGAGATGCATTTTGGCCCGGAGGAAGATTAATAATAACCTTGAGGGTGCGAGCGAGAGGGTAACGCCCGCTTTGGATAGATTCAATCGAGGGGGAAACAGCTACTTCACCAACCTGTGGAGCGATTGCTAACGCACGAATCCCAGCTGAGCGTCTTGCACTGCTGGAAAAGCCAATAGCAGCGGAGTTATTGGTAAGGGCTGCCTCCACGGCTGCAGGGCCTGCTAAAGCCTGAAAATCGGATCGAAAGTCGCCGTCACACAGAGCAACCTCTTTGAATAACTGGTAGCTACCATGGGCTGCCGTCAGACCCATTGCTGTAATCTGATTCTTGTTCAGTTCTCCTTGCACACCAAGTTGTCCCCAGTTGTCCAGTAACTGACTATTACCGCAGAGTAGGGTAGCAGAGTAAATAGCATCAAGTTGTGGGATGGATATTTGTTGTAATGGATTTAGCGAATTGACATATACCACCACACCGCCCATGGCCACAGGAAAGAGGGTCGGTGCATAACCGAAACGATTTATAAATCGTTGCTTCTGTTGTCGGCTTAAAGGCATGTCGGTGAGCACTGAATTGGCACTACCATTAAGCAGCGCTTCGACACCCACCGCACTACCTGCATCGGCGACGGTGATAAAAACATCAGGGTTGCGTTCAGTGAAGTCCTCCGCCCACAGGGTGATGAGATTAGCCAAGGCGACAGAACCAGTGAGTACTGCATGCCCGCCTAGCGGAAGCTTTGTTTCGGATACTGAAGCCGCATAACTCGGTGCTAGAAAAATCGAGAGCAGAGCTACTTGTAGCAATGATCGCAGTTTGTGTGCAACCCAAGGACGGTGAAAGAAAAATGACAAAATAAAGTTGTTGAACATGGTAATTTCTCCTATTAGAGGAGCCGGGAGAGCTCCACCATAAATTGCACCTATTTTCTAAGCTATTAAATAATCATATTTAATAGCTTATTCAAAATAAGCAGTGTTTTTGTTGTCGGAGCTGGTGTGTCAGTTGTACTTTTAATGGTTAGCGTGAAGCCAAAAGATTACTCGCGCAATCATTACGCCAGTGCCAACTATTTCTTAAACTTAGTCGCTACATCATCGAAAGTAGACTTTATAGAGTCCCATGCTGATTCACTGCCCTTTTTGAGTGACTCCCAGGCTTCTTCGTTGGCGTCCGAGATTTCAGCAAGCTTGGTTTTCCCCTCATCAAGTTTGCCTTGTAGTTCTTTGATCTGCTTATTTAACTCTAATTGTGTGTCGGCGCTGGCCCCTGAGGCCTTTGCCTTAAGCTTCTCTAGTTCTGCTTTCCATTCGTTCAACTGAGATTGCTTCTTCTGCTGATACAATTCTTTTTTATTCATTATGTTCTCCTGTTATCGATTTATTAGAATAATTCGTATTTAACCATAAACAATATAAGCCAAGACTTTTCCTGTTTTTCTTTGCCAGTAACCTGACAGCCAAACTGTTCGTAAACAGCTCATTCCTGCTCTTTGTCTAATTCTTTATTAGACAGGTATTCTGGCGCTTCTTTTATCTTATCTCGCGTTAATTCGATGGTAACTGAATTGTCGGACCATCCCATTTTTTCAATCCATTCTGGCGAGATAAGTACTTTGTGGCCCCCAAACCAATTGGTGGTATCGACGATGAGGTAGCGAACTGCCATTGTATTATCTCCAATGATGAGCCCAGAAACATGGCCAATGTCGCCATCTATCGCGTGGATGTAATATCCAATAATGCTTTTACAGCTTCGTAGGTGAGGATCATCGTTTTGATGTTGCTTGCTGTTAGTTTCATCACGTTCAAGCGCTAATCGATCTAATTCTTGCTGTTCCTTTGGGCGCTGAAGAATGCCATCATAAAGTGTATATGGGTACATGCTATCACCCCAAATACCCATACTGCCCCAATAATATGGATAACCGTAATAACCAAGTAGGTTAATTTCGTGCTGGCGAGAAACGGGCTTGTCAGTATCGATGTTAGGGCTATTTTTAACTTGTTCTTTGGTAATGGAGACAGGGAATACTTTGTCTTGCCAATCTGTTTTTTGTATTCCGATAGGAGAGATCAATACTTTACGGCTTGATAGCCAACCACCCGTTTCAACAACAAAATAACGAACTACCCATTCCTTGTCATCAAATAAGAAGTCGGTTACTTTGCCTATATGGCCGTCTGTAGCTGCAATACTGTAATTCTCTAAATCGTGCATACTGCGTAACATAATTGATTGTCCTATTATTTTGATTGATGGATTTGTCAACCTTATCTATTAAGCTACTCCTCTTATTTAATAGTGTCAGTTCGCTGTCGTACAGATGTGATTCTGATGATTCATTAAGATAACAAGTAGAACCTAGGTTAAATGTTTTCTAACCAACTTAGCGTATCGAGAAAAACACTATTTTTTCATTTTTATACTATTAATTTTAAACCGTTATCTCCGAAAAATTTAAAGATTATACGCATGATGAATCACTACAATACGTTCCATAATGTTACTTCTAGTTGCCAGAAAGTAGTTGTTAAAAAGTAGTTTTCAAAAAGATGATGACGAGATGTTTGCAATCTACGCGGAACTCTTAATTCCATCTAGTCACTTGCTCAAGCTAACGGTAATAAAAACCTAACGGATCGTTAAGCCTAAAACGAGGTTTGTATGCCCGAAACAGAGAATAAAAGATCTAAAAAAACAACCGCGAGCAAGCTTCTAAGTATAGAATCTAAAAATCGCCTTAGTTCTTATTCAATTGAATCGTTAAGTGAAAAACCAAAGTTACTTAAAGAATACTTAGATTTGTCAATTTCAAATACATTTTCTGAATTGATGTTCAGATTGACTCATGAAATATATTCAGAAGATAAGTCAAAAATACTTTGGGATGAAATTATCACTCATAAAGATGAGGTTGAATCAAAACTTGGTCGTCATGTAGGGATTTTAGTAACAACATTAGATTATTTAACAAACATTTCTGAAGATTTAATAAGCCCTAAAATTATTGAAGATCGTCGTATTGAAGAAGCCGCTTTAATGGCAACAAGAGATCATTTAACGGGATTATATTTAAGAAGCGTGTTGGATTTTTCAATTGAACTTCTTTATAAAGAGCATAAGAGGTACCGAAAAAATCTTTCTTTCCTAATGTTAGATATTGATGATTTCAAAAATGTTAATGACAATTTTGGACATCAATGCGGAGATATGGTGCTAAAAGAACTGGGAGAAATAGTTTTGGAAACGATAAGAGATGCTGATATTGCCACAAGATATGGAGGTGAAGAAATAAGCATTATTTTTCCTGAGACGTCAGAGAAAGAAGCAATTATTATTGCAGAGAAATTGAGAAATAATGTTATAAAACATTTTTGTTCAGAACCAAAAATTACAGTCAGTATTGGTGTTTCAGCAAATGTAGATTTAGCCAATAGTGGAATCGATATGATCAAGTATGCGGATAAAGCGCTCTATAAGGCTAAATCAAAAGGAAAAAACTGTGTTGAAGGGTATTCGACCTAATTATACCAATTCCGATAAATATCTGATCAATCTTACTGGTTTAAATAAACTATTTTTGCGTTGAAAATCTTGTAAAGGGACCAACCATTTACAAGATTTTCGCCTTAAACTAGTTCATTTTTGCTGTGTAATCTTTGAACACTTAATTAACGGATTTGGTATTACAACTTAGCTAACTACAGGTTAAGTTGGGTATTGTCGTTGCATTTGAGATTATGATGGGTGGTTATTCCACATAAATAAGCGAAAACGCATTAGAAATAGTCAGTAAACGTTGCCCTTGTGGTGAACAAAATTTAAACGGCAAAGATCAACAAGCCCCAGTGTACTTTTAAGATGATATGATGATCTGTCATTAAGCATTTAGGGCTAATTGATGAGTTGGATCAGCGGTAAACAATTCCACCATCAATGATAGGTGCTTGTCCGGTCATATAGTCCGAGTCAGGGCTCGCCAAATAGGAAACAAAAGCCGCGACATCCTCAGGTGTTTCAGACCGGCCTAGTGCAATGCCGTCTACATATTTTTTATAGGTTTCACCTTTCGGCGCACCGGTTAATATTGAAAAGCGCTCATCAATCTCAATCCACATATCTGTTCCCACAATACCTGGGCAGTACGCATTCACAGTAATGCCATCGTTGGCATATTCAAGCGCAGCAGCCTGAGTTAAGCCACGGATTGCAAACTTGGTTGCAGAATACACTCCGAGCATGGCAAAACCGTTATGGCCAGCAACTGACGAGGCATTAATTATTTTCCCTTTGTGCCCGCGATCTTTTAATTTCTTGGCTGCTGCCTGAATGCCCCAGAGCACACCTTCAATATTCACTTTGAAAATGGCATTTACTTCTTGAGGGGTGACATCAGCCAAGGGCTGTACCTGAGCGATCCCGGCATTGTTGATCATTATGTCAAAGCCTCCTAGCGTCTTTTCGGTATGCTCAACCGCAGCATAAACTTGCTCGCGACTTGTCACATCAGCAACGAAAACCGTTGCCTTACGACCTAATGCCTGAACTTCTTTGGCAACAGCATCCATTTTTTCTTTCTTGAGATCGACAATGGCAATGTCCATACCGTCTTTTGCTAATCTTAATGCAATAGATCGTCCTATTCCCTGACCCGCGCCGGTGATTAATGCAACCTTAGTGTTGGTATTCATCTTTCATCTCCAATTTTTTATAAGCATAATTTTTCATATTATCTGTGTGATTAACATTACTGATTAACTGCATTTGATGAAGCGACAAGGGGGGAGTCGGTGTACTGTTCATTTACAAACTCCCAGTTTACCAGTTGCCAGAATGCCTGAAGATATTCTGGTCTTACATTTTGATAATCTAGATAATAGGCATGCTCCCAAACATCACAGGTCAATAAAGGCAACTGCCCGTGCTTAATAGGGGTATCTGCATTTTCAGTTTTTACGATCTCCAAACTACCTGCTTTATTCAATACTAACCAAGCCCAACCCGATCCAAACAGAGACGTTGCTGCCTCCGTAAAGTGTTTTTTGAAATCATGCATACTGCCAAAATCACGTACTATCGCTTGGCTAATTTCACTTTCTGAATCAAGATAGCCAGAAGGGCTGAGACACTGAAAGTAAAAAGTATGATTCCAGGCCTGCGCCGCATTATTAAAAATATCGCCCTGTGCATCAGTGATAATTTGTTCCAGCGTTTTCTCTGAAAATTCGCTATTTTCGATTGCTTTGTTGAGTTTATTTATATAACCAGCGTGATGTTTACCATGATGATAACTCAGCGTTTGTTCAGATATATGTGGTTCTAAAGCGTCTAATGCGTAAGGTAAATCCGGTAATGTATGTAATTGTTTCATCGTATGATCTCCTGATATTTTGTGCGATTGCAATGATGAACTGGCATCGGCTTATGCGTTGCCAGTTAGTGGATTACTGATTGAGGTTGAGGATGTCGAATAAGATAAGTATCAAACTGCACCTAAGTATTCGCCACGTGCCGGGTAGTCTTCCTTAATGGCATAGTCAATTGCGGCGAGTAGGTCTGGTGCTGAGGGTCTTGCAAAGGGCATGCTTTGAACCGCTGCATAATAGAGAGTTGAATCTGGTTTTATCAGAAACACGGCTGGCTCACTGAATAGCTTTGGCTCTTCAATATCAACAGAGGTTATGCCGAGTGATTCACTGATATAGAGACCCCAGTCTCGTGCGTCTTGCAAGCTCAAGCCATAAGCCACTTTAACGCCACTGGCATTTGTTTTTTCTGCCATTTGAATAGCGCGTTCTTTGGTATCTGTACTGATGGCAATAATCTCTACGCCACGGTCAGTGATCTCACTTGCAAGATCTTCAAATTCTGACAAGTATTTTGCGCAAATAGGGCAGTGTAGGCCGCGATAAAACAACAGCAAGCTGAAGCGTTTTGCCGGGGCATCCTTCAATACAAAATGCTCACCTGTAACAAGTGGAATATCCAGTGAAGGTACGGCGTGCCTTGGTAATAAAGCGCTAACTTTCATTTTTTGCTCCTGTTCAATTATGTGTGATTGTGTTGTAAAGTGAGATCAATCTCTCATACCACTCACTGAACATCTGTGCGCTGTCGAACGCTCTTGGGGATTTCGACTGTAATATTTCGCCACTTGTCTTGAACGGTGTAAAACCAACAGCTCTTTATTAATTAAAATCTATAACGATATGGTTGTTAAATAATATTTAGATTCCATTATCCCGAGTTGAGGTTAAATAGTGGATAATGTGAAACAGTCAATAAAACGCTAAGCTACGCGCAGTCAAATTTTACAAACTTGTTAACCTAACTCCGGCTTCATTGATCATGATGTCGAAGTCTCCTAGTTCCTTTTTAGTATGTTCAATGGCAGCATAAACTTGGTCTCGGCTTGTCACATCTGCAACGAAAACCGTTGCTTTCCGGCCTAATGCATGGACTTCCTTGGCAACTGCATCCATTTTGTCTTTCTTGAGATCGACAATGGCAATGTCCGCCCCATCCTTTGCTAATTTTAATGCAATAGATCGTCCCGTTCCCTGACCAGCACCCGTGATTAATGCAACCTTAGTTTTACGATTCATCTTTCATCTCCAATTTTTTATAGCGAGAGTGACACGATAGATTTGCTGTTTATATCTTTCATATTATCTACGCCAGATTATCTACGCGTTGATTCGAATAAGAACCAGTGGCGTTTCTCTGCTTCATCAATCCAAACATCAATCAGACTGGCACTGGCAATATCGCGGTGTTTATTGCACATGTCATGAGCGTCACGCAGACTGGCTGCCAACGACTGATTGTCGGCGCACAGTTCTGTCAGCATATCCACTGGTTCAACATATTCTGCGTCATTGTCCAAAATACGTTGCGTTCGACTGATATGCCCGATGGAACGAAGTGTGCATCCTCCAACCTTGCGCACCCGCTCAGCTATTACATCTGTCATTGCAAATATCTGATCCGCCTGTTCGTCCATTAATAGGTGATAATCCCGAAAATGTGGACCACTCATATGCCAATGAAAGTTTTTGGTCTTGATATAGAGCGCAAAAACATCTGCCAGAATGCCATTCATAGCCGTTGCAATGTCCTCTGCTGCTGTTGCTTTCAAGTGTGTCGGAGTTGTCAGTGGGGTACTTTGTAGGGACTTCAAATTCTCTTCATTATTTATTGGTAAAGTCTGCTCTGGTGATGTCATTTGCACTCCATTAGTTCATTAATTCATTGATTTTTGATTGTGTTGCGATTTTTGATTGTGTTGCAAAGTGGGATCAATGTCTCACACTACGTAATGTTCATCTGTGCGATGTCGAACATTGTTTAGGGTGTTTTGGCCGAGTGGCTTAACTCATTCTTTAAGTTCGTTAACGTACAGAACAATTATAAATACAAGCATAAAGTGAGTATTGCCTTTGCCAATAGGGGGATTTTTTTAATCTGGATATTGGTTCAGTTAATCTATAGGAGCGACACATGTACGGATTCAGTTTGCAATTAAAAGAGTCTTTTGACATCGCAGTAACTAACGTTATTGAAGCACTAAAAAAAGAGGGGTTTGGTGTTCTGAGTGATATAGACGTCCAAGCAACTTTAAAAGATAAACTTAATGTTGATCACCATCAATATCGTATTTTAGGCGCTTGTAATCCACCACTAGCACTTCGTGCCATTGAAGCTGATTCAAATATAGGGTTATTACTACCATGTAATGTCGTGGTTCGTGAAGAAATAGATGGCAGTATAACCGTCGTTTTCATGGATCCAGAATATGTATTAAAAATTGCAGATAATCCCGATATTGAAAAATTAGCCCAAGAAGTAAAAACATTATTACTCCGCGTATCAAACAGCCTTAGTAGCGAAGATTAATTGGCTACTAATCAATAATAAATTGCTTGTCAGTAACAGCTATTCGGCTATTCGGCTATTTATTATTGATATTACTCGCTTAGCTTTGCTTACAAATAGAGTCCGTGCTTTACCGCACAGAGACTTTAAAATCGGTTTTGTATCATTGAATTCTTAACTATTTATAAAAGCTATTTTCGATATCACCAACAAAGAAAGTGGGAATCAATGTCTACATCAAATGAAGCAAGCAATAAAGAAGACGGGCAACAAGACGTTGCTTTAGAAAATTTAGGGAAAGGATTGTTAAGCGCTGTTCAAAAACGGTTGCTAACAGGAAAGTTTAAAATAATATCGATTTTTATTGTTGTGTTATTGCTCGCATTAACGACTTACACCAGCTTATATACAGTGCCGAGTGATTCAGTCGCAGTGGTGCTACGATTTGGTAAGTTTGAGGTGATTAAGCCTTCGGGCTTGCACTTCAAGGTCCCTTTAGGTATCGACCATGTCAATATAGTGCCCATTAAACGTCAATTAAAGCAAGAGTTTGGCTTTTCAACACCCGGAGCAACTGACCCCGATCAAAATATCACGCCCAATAGTTTTTATATGTCGAATAAAGCTAAGATTAATTTAGTAAGCAATCAGATAGGGGAAACCCAAATGGTGACTGGCGATTTAAATACCGCTTTAGTTGAATGGGTCGTTCAATACCGTATTGCCGATCCCAAAAACTATTTATTTGAGGTGCGCGACCCTGCTGGTACTTTGCGTTATGTATCAGAATCTGTCATGCGCGAAGTAGTGGGCGACAGAACGGTAGATGAAGTGATAACGATTGGTCGGCAAGAGATTGAAGTAGAAGCCTTAAGCAAGATGCAGGCGCTGTCGACAAAATATGTAATGGGTATTCAAATTGATCAAGTGCAACTAAAGAATATAAATCCGCCACAAGCAGTGCAAGCCTCGTTTAATAAGGTCAACCAAGCTCAGCAAGAGAAGGAAAAACTAATCAACGAAGCTCGCCGCGAATACAACAGGGTTATTCCATTAGCAGAAGGAGAACGTGATCAGCGCATTCGAGAGGCCGATGGATATCGATTAAAACGAATAAATGAAGCCGAAGGAGATACGCTGCGTTTCAATGCATTATTTGCGGAGTTTGAAAAAGCACCTGAGGTAACGCGTAAGCGTCTTTATTTAGAAACGATGCAAAAGGTGATGCCACAAATCAGTAATAAAATCATCATTGATAGCAATCTGGAAAGCGTTTTACCGCTGTTGAATTTAACAACAACTAAGGAAGCATCACTATGAAGCGGTTTATATGGTCAGTGAGTGGCATTGCGTTGGTGTTTATTGTTGTCTTGGTCAATAGTGCACTGTATACGGTGAATGAAGTAGAGCAAGTGATTATCACGCAGTTCGGTAAACCCGTGGGAGACCCGGTTATTAAGGCGGGTATTAAACTAAAAATGCCTTTTATTCAGCAGGTCAACTCCATCGAAAAGCGAGTCTTGGAATGGGAGGGGACACCATCAGATATGCCTACAAAAGATAAACTCTATATCTCTGTCAGTTTGTTTGCACGTTGGCAGGTTATCGACCCTTTACAATACTTTTTGCGTTTGGGTGATGAACGCAGTGCACAATCACGATTAGATGATATTTTTGGTAGTGAAACTCGTAATGCAGTCGCCAAACATGAATTAATCGAGATTATTCGTACATCTAAAGACCGCCAGCCACTTAGGGATTCACTGCTTACCGATGCTGAAAAAGCACAAGACATTGGTAGCTTAGTGCCTATACATAAAGGTCGATTATTGGTTGAGCAAGATATATTCAATGCAGCCGCAGAAAAGGTCAAAGTGTTTGGTATTGAACTGTTAGATATTCGTTTTAAACGCATTAATTATAATGAAAGTGTACGTCCTAAAATTTATGAACGCATGATCAGTGAGCGCCTGCAAATCGCTGAACGATTTTTATCAGAAGGCAAAGGTGAAGCCGCGCGAATTCATGGTAATCGTGAACGAGACTTAAACAAAATACAATCTGAAGCTTATCGTAGAGTAGAAGAAATCCGTGGATTAGCCGACGCTAAAGCTGCAAAAACATATGCTGACGCCTACAACCAAAATGCACAAGCTGTCGCGTTTTATGCCTTTATTCGTTCACTGCAAACTTATGATCTCGCTATTAGTGAAAATACCACTGTAGTGCTATCAACCGATAGCGAGTTGTTTCAGTATTTACAGCATACTCAAGCGGATAAAAAATAAGCAAAAGAGTCCGCTAGTTAGCTGTTAATGCTAGTTGTGATGGATGAATGTGAAGGATCAAACTTGATATATCAACACTATAAAAATGGTGTTGATAACTTTTATTAACAGTAAAGTCATAGCAGAAAGGATATAGCATGAACCCATTAATCAAAGAAACATGGCATGAAACATATCTCAGTTCTATAGCTGAATCTTTGCCCCAAAATATAGAGTTTGTGCCCACAACAGACCTTGAGTATTGGTCGCTAGTAAAACTCGCCAAGAATTTTGAATTTAATTTGCACGACCAGCCTTTTGTTATCAAACTATTCTTAGAGAATATAATGCGACACGTACAGGATCTTGATACTGATACGGACAATGACGAGGTTGTTGATACGATCAACAACCTGACTCGAAAAGAAGTAAAGACTGGTTTTGAGTTTTCCTATTTTCCTTCACGTGTACTCATGCAGGACTATACGGGAGTGCCTGCATTAGCGGATCTTGCTGCAATGCGAGAAGCAGTGATGAATAAAGGCGGAGATGCCAACAGGATTAACCCTGTTTGTTCTGTTGATTTAATTATCGACCATTCGGTTATTGCCGAACAGGCAGGTAATACGCAAGCATTGCTCTATAACCGACAACGTGAAATGGAAATAAATGAAGAGCGTTATCAGTTTTTAAAATGGGCGCAAGGCTCCTTTGATAATTTACGGATTGTGCCGCCTGGGCGCGGTATTTGTCATCAGGTTAATCTTGAATATTTAGCTCAAGTTGTACGTGAAGAAAAAGGTGTATTGATCCCTGATACCTTGATAGGAACCGATAGCCATACCACTATGATTAACGGTTTAGGCGTGCTTGGTTGGGGAACTGGCGGCATTGAAGCAGAGGCTGTCATGCTAGGTCAGCCACTAAGTATGGGCATGCCAATAGTCGTTGGTGTAGAACTTCAAGGAAAGCTTCCCGTTGGCACAACAGCTACGGATCTGGTGTTAACCATCACGCAAGTATTAAGAGAATATGGTGTGGTAGGCAAATATGTTGAGTTTTATGGTGCTGGCGTGTTGACCTTGAGTATTGCTGACCGCGCGACAATAGCGAACATGGCACCAGAATATGGTGCAACCTGTGGTTTATTTCCAATAGACGCTAAGGTTATCGATTACTTAACCTTGACTAATCGCTCTCCTGAATTAGTTGCACAGGTTGAAGCTTATGCAAAAGCGCAACATCTTTGGTTTGACAAAACCACGCCAGCGCCCGTTTATGCTGAAAACATAAGTATTGATTTGCAGGAAGTTGTGCCTAGTGTCGCTGGGCCAAAACGTCCACAAGATCGCTTGCCAGTAAGCGCAATCAAACAAAAAACCTTAGAGGCAATAACGTTAGATTTAGCAATTAAACAGAATCAAAGTAAATCTAATTCACCTCAACAATTTATAGCGGGTGATATTGCGATCGCAGCCATTACTTCCTGTACCAATACATCTAACCCAAATGTTATGTTGCAAGCGGGGTTACTCGCTAAGGCTGCATGTGAACGTGGACTGACGATAAAACCTTATGTTAAAACCTCATTCGCGCCGGGCTCGCAAGTTGTTGCTCGTTATCTTGATGATTCGGGTCTACAACCGTTTCTAGATAAGTTAGGCTTTAATCGTGTTGGTTTTGGTTGTACTACCTGTATCGGTAATTCTGGCCCTCTCAATACGGACATAGAATCACTCATTTCTGATGGTAATCTCAGTGCGAGTGCTGTTTTATCAGGTAACAGAAATTTTGAAGGCCGCATTCATCCCTCCGTTAAGCTCAACTGGCTAGCTTCACCTCCGCTTGTTGTTGCCTATGCTTTGGCAGGTCATACCCGAATTAACCTTGACGATGAACCACTTGGCATTGACCAAAAGGGTAAAGCTGTCTATTTACGTGATATCTGGCCTAGTGACGCGTTAGTTAATCAAGCATTAACTTCGATTACTCAACAGAGTTATGCATTATCTTATAATAATATGTTGAAAGGTGATGACGCTTGGGAAAATTTGCCGATGAGTAACACTGTTTGCTACCCATGGAACAGTGAATCTACCTATATTGTCAAACCGCCATTTTTTGATTTGTTAAGTGATGTTGAAAAAGCGAGTAATGTGTCTGCGGTTGAAGGTTCAGCATCAACATCTGAATCATTTGAAATTAAGTCGGCCAGAATAATTGCCATATTGGGCGACTCGATCACGACAGATCATATCTCTCCAGCAGGAAAAATTAGTCAAGATAGCCCATCTGGGCAATACCTTATGGATAAAGGCGTCATACCTGCACAATTTAATAGCTACGGTGCTCGGCGTGGCAATCATGAGGTGATGGTGCGTGGTACCTTCGCTAATAATCGTTTAAAAAATAAAATCGTGGCGCCTGAAGAAGGTGGATTAACACATATATTTGGTGGTGAACAAAGTGATCAGACTTCAACGCACTCTATTTTTGACGCGAGCAAATACTATCAATTGAATAACATACCTTCAGTGGTTTTTGCTGGTAAAGAGTATGGTACTGGCTCTAGTCGTGATTGGGCTGCTAAAGGTTGTCAATTACTAGGGATTAAAGCGGTTATCGCACAATCTTTTGAGCGTATTCATCGTAGCAACTTGGTTGGCATGGGCATTATGCCGTTGCAATTGGCTGATAGCACATCAATTGAAGATTTAGCGTTACGTGGCGATGAAAAAATAGATATCCTGTGTATTGATAAAAATAAAGACAAGGCATTATCACCGCGACAAACATTTCAACTGGTTATTCGTAAAAATAGTGTTAACGATAAATCCGATCCTTTAATTATATCTGCCGTGTTATGTATCAATAATAGGCTTGAATTAAAACATTTTCTTGCTGGTGGACTTTTACCTTTTGTTGCGGGGCAATTCATATGAAAACTACTTCATCATCAAAAAATCGTTCTTTGGACGACCCTTCTGAACAACTATGGGGAAAGCAAACGCAGTTGTCTTTGCAATATTTTGACATCGGTACACAACGCTTTCCCCTTGTATTTATTCACTGCCTTATTGAAATAAAAAGAGTCTGTGCAGAGGTTAATGCTGATAACGGTTTATTAAGCGAAGAGAAATTACAGGCGATTTTAGCTGCTTGTGATGAGTTGAAACTCAACGACTATTCAGCACAATTTCCGTTACGCATTTGGCAAACAGGCTCTGGCACACAAACCAATATGAACGTCAATGAGGTGATTTGTACTCTAGCCAATAAAAATATCAACAAACAGAATAAGAGTGATAGCGAGCAAATTCACCAGAATGACCATGTAAATATGTCACAGTCCTCTAATGATGTTTTTCCCAGCGCTATGCATATGGTTGTTGCTACTCTTACACACAATAAATTATTAAGATCATTATCTTATTTACACGATGAAATGGAGATAAAACAACAGCAATTTGATGCTTTTTTTACCGTGGGTAGAACACACCTTATGGATGCTTTACCTTTGCCTGTTAGTGCTGTTTTCTCAGGCTATTGTGCTCAATTAAAACAAGCTGAAAGGGCGATTAATGAAAGCTTGTCTGGCGTGTATCAACTTGCGATTGGCGGGACGGCAGTAGGAGGTGGGGATAACGCACCACTTCATTTTGGTTCCCAAGTCGCGCTAAAGCTTGCCGACAAAACACGCTTACCTTTTCTAGCAAGAGATAATACTTATGCTGCTATTTCAGGTGAAGATGCGTTATTACGATATAGCAGCGCATTAAAGCAGTTGGGCACTGTATTGTTTAAAATAGCTAATGATTTTAGATTACTAGGTAGTGGCCCGCTGTGTGGTTTCAACGAATGGTTATTACCGAGTAATGAACCTGGCAGCTCAATTATGCCTGGCAAAGTAAATCCCACTCAATGTGAAGCATTAAGCATGGTTTGCTTACAAGTATTGGGAAATGAATTAACCATTTCACTTGCCGCTTCTAATGGACAACTTCAATTGAATGCTTACCGTCCGGTGATCATTCACAATGTGATGGAAAGTATCGAATTATTAAGTGATGCGATGATCTCTTTTGCACAGAATTGTGTCGAAGGACTTACCTTAAATCATGCACAAATCAGCACTAATATGAAGAAAAATCTATCTGTGATCACCTTATTAGCACCAACACTAGGGTATGAAGTAGCTGCGCAAATTGCGAACCTTGCAAATAGCAAAAGTAAATCATTGGCAGAAGCCGCCGAAGCGCTAGGGTTATTTACAGCTGCTGAATTTGAAGCGCTTTTAAATGAAAAATCTCAGCGTTAAACACTCAAATATTAATACTAAATTGTCACTTTGGATAAATACTCAAATATCCCTGCGCACAGTCAATCTTCTATGATTATTAAGAGTAGATTGACCTGTGACGTTGTTCATTTAATAACACTTATTAACAAGGGATTAAATATATTAAAACACTTAAAAATAATAGAAACCCATTGCAACGAGGTCTTGAAAAAATACAGGAGCCTTTTGCTAATTTTATAAGAGCACAAACAACCGCTAGTATATTTCTATTAATCGCTACCATTACCGCGCTTTGGTGGGCAAATTCAACCTATTCGTTGTTTTATCAACAATTGGTAAATACACCTATTGGCTTTTTTATCGGAGACATCGAGTTACGAGCTTCTTTTAAACATATTATTAATGATGGTTTGATGGTGATTTTTTTCCTCTTACTCGGTCTTGAAATAAAACGAGAAGTGATGGCTGGTGAGCTTGCAAGCGCTGAAAACCGACGTATGCTGATTTTATGTGCATTTGGGGGCATGGTATTACCCGCGCTGATTTATTCTTTATTCAATTGGTCACTGGATTCACAAATTGGGTGGGCCATCCCTATGGCAACCGATACCGCCTTTGCATTGGGTGTTCTTACCGTTGTTAGAAAACATATCCCTATTAGTTTGTTGGCATTTATCGTTGGCCTTGCAATAGTCGATGATGTGGGGGCGATATTAGTCATCGCCGTATTTTATACTCAACAAATATCGATAACTTACCTATCGGCTACAATCGTACTCATTGTGATTTTGATAGTGGCTAACTATGCAGGTGTTCGTCAGCCGTTATTTTATATCATTGCCGGTGTGGCGACTTGGTGGACTATGTTGCAGTCTGGTGTGCATGCAACGGTGGCCGGTGTTGCTATTGCATTAACAGTGCCTGCGAGACCCAAAATAGCTACCGTAAAATTACTTGGCAATGCAAAATCGATCATTAACTCAATGCAAAAAAGCATCGAAAATGTAGATGTTCTGGCAAGTAAAGTGGATCACGAAAAAGTGGTCGAAATCAATGAATTATCGGATCTCGCCAGTACCCCTTTGCGTCGTTGGGAAGATGCTCTCTATTTACCGGTATCAATCGTTATCTTGCCGTTATTCGCCTTAACTAACGCAGGCGTTGTATTTAATGCAAATGCATTTATAAATAGCCTCACCCAACCAGTTGGGCTGGGTATTATTTTAGGGCTCGTTATTGGCAAATGTCTGGGTATTTCTGGAGCATGTTGGCTAGGACTGCGTTACCACATCGGTTGCTTACCCGAAGGCATCAGATTAAAGCATGTTATAGGGGCGTCATTGATAGCAGGAATCGGTTTTACGATGTCGACTTTTATCGCTGCTCTTGGTTTTGATGCGCAACCTGAACATCTTCATAACGCAAAAACATCTATTTTAATTGCATCAGCTTTATCAGCTATTTTAGGGGTATTGTATATTCGAATGACCACTACAAAGGAGAGAACATGAATTATGATCCGGTTTGTGGAATGAAAGTTTCCAGTGCTGCTGCCAGTGATAGTGATAAAACGGTCGAATGGAAAGGAACTAATTTTTATTTTTGTAGTTCGTCCTGTGTTGATAAATTTAATGCAAATCCTGAACATTATGCCCATTCTGGTGATAAAGATAGTCATTCACAGGCACACGACGCAACGCAAAAAACGAATCAAACAGCTGACAATGAAAATACTGTTTTCACCTGTCCAATGCACCCAGAAATTCGCCAAAAAAAACCTGGATCATGCCCTAAATGTGGCATGGCACTAGAAACGACATCTCCTGACGATAATGATGATAATACTGAACTCAAGGATATGACTCGGCGTTTTTGGTGGAGTCTGAGTTTCAGTTTACCGTTGTTAATTATCACCATGGGAGATCTTATTCCAGGTGTCAATGTCGCTAGTTGGCTGGGCGAGAGTCCCTTTAATTGGTTACAAGCAATACTAGCAACGCCGGTTGTATTGTGGGGGGGATGGCCGTTTTTTGTGCGCGCCTTTGAGTCATTCAAAACTTGGGAACTCAATATGTTCAGCCTAATTGGGCTGGGTACGGCTGCTGCATTTATTTTCAGTTTGTTCGCTTTATTATTTTCTTCACAACTGCCTGAAGCTTTTAAAATAGCGGGTCGAGCGCCTCTTTACTTTGAAGCTGCCGCGGTGATTATTACCTTAGTATTAATGGGACAGGTGCTTGAACTTCGTGCTCGTTCAAAAACTAACAGCGCTATTAAGTCTTTGTTACAACTGGCTCCCGATGAAGCTTTGCGTGTTAATTCTGACGGCACTGAAGAACAAGTAGCGCTTGATGAAGTACAAGTAGGTGAGAAATTACGTGTTAAACCGGGTGGTAAGATCCCTGTCGATGGTGAAATTATCGAAGGTCACTCTCATGTTGATGAGTCTATGATTACTGGTGAACCCGCACCTGTAAGCAAAACCAAAGCGAGTAAAGTAACAGCAGGGACATTAAATACAACGGGCACTTTCTTACTTCGCGCTGAGAAAATAGGTAATGATACCTTACTTGCGAGAATGATTGAGTTAGTGAATGATGCTGGACGATCACGAGCACCCATCCAGAAACTTGCAGATAAAGTATCTCGGTGGTTTGTGCCCGCTGTTATCTTAGTTGCCGTTACCGCTTTTACTGTATGGGCAATCGTTGGACCTGATCCCGCATTAGCAAATGCTTTAGTGGTGGGAGTATCTGTATTAATTATCGCTTGTCCTTGTGCTTTGGGTTTGGCAACACCAATGTCTATTATGGTCGGTGTTGGCAAAGGAGCACAAGAAGGCATACTCATTAAAGATGCTGAAGCATTAGAATTAATGGAGAAAGTGGATACCTTGGTGGTAGACAAAACCGGTACGCTCACAGAAGGACTACCAACAGTGCAGCGTATTTGGGTAAGCGCTGAAGCAAAAAATAAAAGGTTAACTGAAGATGATGTTTTGTTATTTGCAGCAAGTTTAGAAAAGTCGAGTGAACATCCTTTGGGCACTGCTGTTGTTGCACATGCCAAACAAAAGCATTTGCAACTCAAACCGATTAGTGATTTTAAATCCATTACCGGGCAGGGCGTGAGCGCGACAATAGAAGGTCAATCTATATTTATTGGTAATGACCGTTTAATAGAAGCACAAAAAATAGATGTTTCTTCATTACGATCGCAGACAATGTCGATGAGAGAAAGTGGACAGACCGTTATTTTTGTGTCCATTGACGGTCTTTTGGTGGGGATTATTGGTATCGGCGACGCGATTAAAAAAACCACTGTTCAGGCGATAAAGCAACTTCATCAGGCGGGTTTAAAAATTGTGGTGGTCACTGGGGATAACGCGACCACTGCAGGAGTGGTTGCAAAAACCTTAGGTCTTGATGACGTGAAGGCGGATGCCACTCCAGAAGACAAACTTAATTATCTTAAAGAACTGCAACAAAAAGGACATATTGTGGCAATGGCTGGAGACGGGATTAATGATGCTCCTGCACTTGCCAAAGCTGACGTCGGCATTGCGATGGGCACAGGTACCGATGTTGCCATGAACAGTGCAAGAGTTGTGTTGGTAAAAGGAGATTTACGTGGAATCGCTAAGGCTAGATTGCTGAGTCAACACACAATGACTAACATCAAGCAGAATTTATTTTTTGCCTTTATTTATAACTTTCTTGGTGTGTCAGTGGCAGCCGGTATCTTATATCCTTGGTTTGGAATATTACTCAGCCCGATGATAGCCAGCGCTGCGATGAGTTTTAGTTCAGTCTCTGTTATCCTCAATGCCCTTAGGTTAAAAAAGCAAGTGCTTTAATAAAACCATTACTGAGCATTATGTTATATCAATATGGTTATGATTAATGTGTTTGTTAGTGATCATTTTTTCCTGCGTAATTTTTGATCACTTTATTAATTCAAAGAGTCTTACTGATAAAAGTAAGACTATTGAATTATTGAGGTGACTTGTTAATTTCTTTATTTGAAATTTTAAAATAGTGAGGTCGTGTGTGAGATGTCACGAGATACTAGAATTATTTACAGGGGTGAATTTAAGTAATCTAATACTACTTGGTGATGGTCTTTAGTTTTGAATTTATCAAATACGTGTTCGACAATGCCATTTTCATCAATTAAAAAGCTAATACGATGTATACCATCATAGGTTTTACCCATAAATTTCTTTTCTCCCCATACGCCAAAAGCATCAGCAACTGCATGATCCTCATCGGATAACAATGGGAAATTGAGCTCTTTTTTGAGTACAAAGTTAGTCAGTTTTTTAACCGGATCGGGGCTGATACCATAAACCACGGTATTATGAGCTTCAAGTTCACTTTTACTATCACGTAAACCACAAGCTTGAGTAATACAACCCGGTGTCATGGCGCGTGGATAAAAATAAACTAACACTTTTTTACCCGCTAATTCAGAAAGAGACACACTATTATCTTGATCATCTTTTAATGTAAATAATGGTGCTTTATCACCTGCAACTAATCTGTTCATTTTTAAATATCTCATTGTTGCCCAACATCAAGAACATGTTTATTCAGATGCTGGGTTACGATTAAAGTTTAATAGGGCTTTCAAAGCCTTCGGGTTTTAATGCAAGTAAATCACAATCTAATTGGTCAATAACCTGCTCTGCAGTATGTCCTAGTAAGGTTGCGCTTAATCCTGAGCGACCAATAGTACCAAGAATAACCAGTTCAGCTTCTATTTTTTGGGCGACATCACTAATCACATCTTCTGGTAAGCCTTGTTCTAAATGAATCTGACTTTCTGCAATATTATTTTTTTGTGCGTATTCAAGTAGTGTTTGTTGATGTAGCTTTTTCAGTCCATCTTCATAGTTGATGGGATCAAATTCTGGTAGTTCTAACATTATATTCATTGGCGGACTGGGATAAGCATTAACCATATGAATGTTTGCTTTAATGATGCTGGCCATTACTTTTGCTTCATCAATAATTTGTTGATTCAATATGTGATGCTCACCATCTTGTTGGCTTTTACAATCGATGGCACAAAGAATATTGCCATTTGTTGGCCATTTATTATGTTTTACTAACAAAAGTGGTACCGGACATTTGCGTAATAAATTCCAGTCTGTAGGCGTAAATAAAATAGCACTCAATTTAGAGTGAGGGTGTGTTGCTTTGATCACCAAGTCATGTTCATTTTTTAGCACTTCAAGAATAGCCGCTTGAAAAGGGCGGTTGTGCCAAACAATACAACTTTCTATATTGATGCCGGGTTGTTGGTAGGGAACTGTAATGGCGTCTAGCCAAGCTTGGTTTTCTTTTATAACTATGCGTTGCATTGCTTTTCGTTCATCGTTAGAACTTAAAGACGTCATTTCGTAACTAAGATCATAACAACATAGGAATAATGTTATTGTTGCTCCTGTTTGTTTTTCTGCAATTTCTATAGCGCGGGCAAGGGCAGGTTGTAGCTCTTGGGTTGGATCGATAAAAACTAAAATATTTTTATATTTAAGCATAATCACTCTCCATTAGAAGATAACACATACCTATAATTTAGTTCAGAATAAGAGAAAAAGGTAGCCTTTTTAAGATCAAAAAGGCTATTTTGTTAACTAACCTCAATTCTGGTTAATGGAAGTGTCATTACTTTAATATCATATAGTTAATCTAAGTTATAAATAGTGATGCTGTATCACTTGGCTTATCCAGAACTGAGGTTAGTTTATTAATCTTTTTTCTTTGCACCAGCAAGCTCTGCGAGTTGGGGCTCATCTAAAATACTGATATATTTACCTTTTACTGCAATCATGCCACTTTTTTGGAAGCGTCCTAATAAACGACTAATTGTTTCAACTGTTAGGCCTAAATAGTTACCAATATCACCTCGTGTCATTGATAAACGAAACTCTCGAGGAGAGAAACCTCGTTCAGCAAATCGCACTGATAAATTGTGTATAAATGAAGCCAAACGTTCTTCTGCATTCTTTTTAGAAAGCAGTAAAATCATATTTTGATCGCCAACTATTTCAGAGCTCATCAAACGTAAAATCTGTTGTCTTAGTTTCGGCATGGTGGTTGAAAGTGTATCAAGCGTGTCATAAGGAATTTCACAAATCATTGCTGTTTCAAGTGCTTGAGCAAAACTTGGATGCATTCCGTCATTAATGCCATCAAACCCAACTAAATCACCAGCCAAATGAAAAGCCGTAATTTGCTCATCACCTTGTTCGGTAATAGTGTAAGATTTTAAAGTACCAGAGCGAATCGCGTATAAACACTTCATCGGCTGGCCTGCTTTAAAAATTTCTTGGCCTTTTTGAATCGGTTTTTTACGTTCTATAATGCTATCTAAACGTTCTAATTCTGTTTCGTTAAGAGAGTAAGGTATACATAATTGACTGATACTACATTCTTGGCAACGAATTGCAGAGGCACTTGCTTGAACTCGACCTGTATTATTTTTTTCCATAATTCATTTTTCCAATTCTTGATTTAAGTCAAGTTTATCACCATTTGAATTGGCTTTGAACTATTATACAAAAACTTACTTCCTTGTGATGAATAATAAGCTAAAAAGTGTGTGCTAGATTTACTTGTAACTTATTTGTTAAAACAACTACTTGCTAACTTCAATTGCAGTTATTGTAAGCATTGTTAACTTTAAAATCATAAGGTTACAATTTATATTAAAGAATTGGGAGCTGTTTGTAAGTCTCAAGGCTCGTTATTTACTAATAGCCAAGAGAATTTAACGCAAAAAATCACTAAAATAGTGCTATGCCATCACTTTGATTATTCAACACTTTGTTAGCTAAGTTGTTGTATGGCAATATAAAAAGTATGTAGTGCAAATAGTGCAAGCAAAAGCCCACTCGCATAACGAAAATAATGATGATTAAGCATGATGTTTAATTGCTGTGATAAAGAGCCTACCGTTAGCATCGCTGGTAAAGTCCCTAAACCAAACCCAAGCATAATCAGCGCACCATTTTCTGCGCTGCCACTGCTCGCTGCCCATGAAAGCGTTGAGTAAACTAATCCACAAGGCAACCATCCCCATAAAAATCCTAATGGAAGCGCAAGTATTGGATGTTTCAGAGGCAAGAAATATTGTGCAATAGGTTTAATAAAATGCCACAGTAACTTGCCTGTTTTTTCTAAGTGCACTAAGCCAAACCATAAACGAGAAATATAGAGAGCAAGGCATAACATTAAAATAGCTGCCACGATTCTTAAATAAATAAGTGCTTCTTTACCACCAAAAAAAATAATCAGTGCGCTGCTACTGCCAGCAAAAATAGCACCTGCTAGTGAGTAACTGCTCACTCTTCCTAAGTTGTATAATAATAGGGCTGTAAATGTACTTAATTTACTTTGGGATGCAGAGGTTGAAAAGGTGATAGCACTAGCAATACCGGAGCACATGCCTAGGCAATGCCCTGCACCTAATAAACCAAGGAATAGGGCGGGAATAAAATCATTTATCATTTTCTGAGACTTTATCCTGCTTAGTTGGGCGATTGTCTAAATCTAAATCTTCATCAAATAAAATATTAATGCCTTCTCGATCTAAGTCTTCGTATTGGTCTGATTTTACTGCCCAAAAGAAAACCCATACGGCAATCGCTACAAATAAAATCGCTATTGGGATTAACACGTAAATAATACTCATGTGAACTCCTTATTTCAGTAGACGTAAAGAATTACTGACTACAATTAATGAGCTAAATGACATGCCAATCACCGCAATATACGGTGGAACATGGCCTGTTATCGCGAGTGGTACAATAATGATATTATATCCGATTGCCCAGCCTAAATTTTGTTTTATGATCGATGTTGTTTTTCGCGCTGTTTGATACAGTGTTGCGATCTTAGTGAGGTCTTCCCCAAGTAGAATAACATCAGCGCTGTTTTTCGCAATATCAGTCCCACTGCCTAAGGCGACAGATACGTGAGCGCCCGCTAACACTGGAGCGTCATTGATACCATCTCCTACCATTAGTACTTGCTGTGTTTGTTGTAAGGTTTGTAAATGCTTCAGCTTGCCTTCAGGTGTGACACCTTTAGTGACATGATCAAGTTTTAATAGGTTTGCTACCTCTTCACTTTTTAAAGAAATATCGCCTGTTAAAAGTGATGTGGTTATATGCTTTTCTTGGCAGTATTGGCTAATTGCTGATGCACTTTCTCTTAAGGTATCACCAAGTTCAAAGGTCGCGATAAGTGTATCTTCATAAGTTAAATATATAACTAATTCTTTACTCTCAATGATGTTATTAATGCCACAAAACTTTGCATGCCCTAATTTAAGGGTTTTACCTTGATAGTTTGCCTGCATACCCTGACCTGGCATATTTATGACGTCATCAAGTTGTATGGATTCTTTTTGCTGTTTATTAAAAGCAAGGGCAATAGGGTGCTCAGAAACACGCTCTAATTGGGAAGCTAAATCAATACATTGCTGTTTTGTGAAGTGGCTATAAATGGTGCTACTGAGTAAAACAAAGTCACCATGTGTTAATGTGCCGGTTTTATCAAAAACAATATGATTAATTTTGTTTACTGTTTCTAACACATGATGTTGCTTAATAAGAATGCCTTGTTTATTCAAATTTGCTGTTGCACAGGTTAGTGCTGTTGGCGTTGCGAGTGATAATGCGCAGGGACATGTGGCCACTAAGACTGAGAGTGTTATCCAAAACGCTTGTGATGGATCTATAAGACTCCAACCAATATAAGTAAACAACGCAATGATAAGTAATGCCCCAACAAAATAGCGGGAGACAAGATCAGTGATGACTTCGATACGGGGTTTATTTTGTTGAGCGCTATTTTGGAGATGAATAATGTCTGAAATTAGGCTGTGATGGGCGAGTTTTTCAATACGTATCGTCAATGGGCTGGAGATATTCACCGTACCTGCAAAAACCGACTCTTGTTTGGTTTTATGAACGGGTAAATGTTCGCCAGTTAACATCGATTCTTCTATATTACTACCGCCAGTGAGAATAGTGCCATCAATGGGAATCGTTTCACCCGCTTTGACTAAAATTATTTGTCCTACTGTTAACGTTTTAGCTGGAATGAGTGATTCATTGTCTTCCTCGATTAAAGTCGCCATCGAAGGTAATAAACGTAATAGGTTACTGCTTGTTTCTGATGCTTTACGACGGGCTCGTAATTCCAGTAATCGGCCTAATAACAGTAAAAAAGTAAACATTGAAATGGCTTCAAAATAAACCTCTCCTGTAGTCATAATTGTTGCATAGGCAGAGGCGATATATGCCCCCAATAAAGCAATTGAAACAGGGATATCCATACCTAGCGTTTTATTTCGTAAATTTCGCCAAGCATTAATATAAAATGGTTGTGCGCTATAAAGAAGCACCGGTGTCGCAAGAATAAAACTTACCCAACGGAAATATTGTATAAACTCTTCTTCCATCCCGCTAAAAAAATCAGAATATAATGCGATAGCAAACATCATGACCTGCATTGTTGCTATGCCAGCGAGACCTAAACGTCGTAAATAGGATTTTGCTTGTTGGTTATATAAAGCTTCTTGTTGGTTTATTTGAAAAGGGTAAGCTTTATAGCCAATTTTTTGAATTTCAGTGAGAATACGGCTTAGTTTGAGTTGATCTTTAGACCAACGAATCACAACACGGTGTAGTGTTGTATTAACATTAATAAATAACAAACCAGGAAGTTGACGTAATTGTTTCTCGATTAACCAAGCACAGGCCGCACAAGTTATGCCTTCGACAGTCAGTGTTATTTCATTAACATCAGCATCATTATTTTGTTTGATAAAGTCTTCTTGAATTTGTGCTAAATCGTAATGTGCTAACTGTGACAATTGTTCTGGGATTAAGGCCGTTACTTTTGTTGCATTTTCACTGCGATGTTCGTAATAAGAGGTTAAGCCACTATCGACGATGGTTTGCGCAACGGCTTCACAACCAGGACAACACATTCTTCTGTCTTCACCTTTAATGTTAACGTTAAAGGTTGTGCCTTTAGGGTTAGGTTCACCACAGTGAAAACAGTGTGTTGTATCTGTTGTTAATTTATTCATTATAAATTAATGGTCGCACTAGGCAGGTTCACCGTTTTTTGTAATCTCCAACTTTTATCAAACGGTTCGATGCGTAATGTCCACTTACCCGTTAAATCTTGTTCACTTTCAAAAATATAATGTCCACCGGCATTAGCGGTTAACATGGCTGAAATATCATTTTTTGCTAGTGTTGAGTGAAATAATGAAAACGAAATAGAACTTTTATCTTCTAAGCCTTTAATGGTAATCAATAGTTTTTTATCGGTTTGTACAATCTCTGCATTGATGTTGAGTTCAGCTGCTTTGTTAATTAATGCAAAATCATGATTGATTGCTTTACCTTTAACGTAATAGTCATCAACAACCATATCAGGTTTATGTTCCATGGCAGTAAAGACTAAACTAACAGAACCCACTACGGCTACCATAGGTAAAGCGATTAAAAACCAAGGCCAAAATTGTTTAAACCAACTTTTTTTATTCTCTTTCATGTTTAACCTAACTAGGTGGGAGGTGGAAGGGAGAATCTATCATCTTGGGTTATATCTTTCCATAAAAAAAGCCTCGATAACGAGGCTTAATATGGATTGTATCGTTGTGCTTATTTCTCTTGAGAAAGAGAATATACAAAGGCACTAATCAAGTGAACTTTGTCTTCGCCTAATACTTTAGACCAAGCTGGCATCACACCGTTACGACCGTTTGCAATCGTATCTTCCACTGCTTTACGTGAGCCACCATATAACCAAACTGTATCGGTTAGGTTAGGCGCACCCATTGCAAAGATACCTTTACCTTCAGGTCCATGACATGCAGCACATAATACAAATTTCTCAGCACCAGCTTGCGCTTCAATTTCATTTACGCGGCGGCCACTTAATTGAAGTACGTAGCTTGCAACTTCTTGAACACCTTGGTCACCACCTAAGATATCTTTCCAAGCTGGCATCACACCATTTCGGCCATTCATGATGGTCGTTTTGATTGAAGCAGTATCGCCACCGTGGATCCAATCGTTATCAGCTAAGTTAGGAAATCCTTGGCTACCACGAGCATCTGAGCCATGACATTGAGCACAGTTTTGTAGGAATAAACGTTGTCCTACCTTAACGGCTTCTTTATCTTTGGCAATGACTGCAATATCTTTATAAGCACCTGATTCTTCGTAAGCAAGTTCTTTAAAGATTGCACCAAATTTCTCATCTGCTGCATTCATTTCGCGCTGGTACTGCGATTGAGATGTTTTAGCAAGTTCAGCTGATTCTTCAGGATTCATGACACTTTGTTCTGAGCTTGTCCAATCCAATAAACCATTATAATTTGCGGTATAAGTTGGAAATGCAATGCTGTAAAGCAAAGCAATCACAATCGTAAACCAGAAAAGACCTGTCCACCATTTAGGTAGTGGGTTGTTCAATTCTTGGATACCATCAAAAGTATGGGGCATTGGCTCCCCCTCTGGCACTCCGGTATTGTTTTTAGACATGGCTCTTAATAATACTGCACATCCTGTAACAACAATTAGCGTAATGACTGAGATCCATATAGTCCAAAATAGGCTCATTATTTTTTGTCTCCTGACTGTTTATTCTGTCCGCTTTCCTTTTTTGCTAAGTCCTGTGGCTCATCAAAAATTGAGTTAGCGATATCATCAAACGAATTTTTATTTTTTTTACTGTAAGCCCACAAAATCAAAGCAACGAAAATAATAATTAAAAATAATGTATATAGTCCATTAAACGTTGCGAAATCCATAAAGCCTCCAGTGTGTTAGTGCCTATTTGATAGGCACTATTAATTATCTAAACGCATGACCAAGTGATTGCAGATATGCAATCAGAGCTTGCATTTCTGTTTTTCCTTCGACGGCTGCTTTAGCTCCCGCAATATCTTCATCGGTGTATGGCACACCAAAGTTATTTCGGAAAATTTCTAGCTTACGCGCAGTATCTTCACCTGTTAATACGTTAGCCGCTAACCATGGGAAACCAGGCATGTTTGATTGAGGTACTACATCACGAGGATTAATCAAATGAACTTCATGCCATGCATCAGAGTAACGTTGACCAACACGTGCTAGATCAGGACCTGTACGTTTAGAACCCCATAGGAATGGATGTTCCCAAACGTGCTCACCAGCAACACTGTAATGTCCGTAACGTTCTGTTTCTGCACGGAAAGGACGAATCATTTGGCTATGACATACATGACAACCTTCTTTGATATAGATATCACGACCTTCCATTTCTAATGCAGTGTAAGGTACTAATGTATCTACTGGCTCAGTAGTCTCTTTTTGGAATAAAAGAGGGGTAATTTGTGCTAAACCACCAAAGCTGATTGCAATGATGATTAAAATAGCTAATAAACCAACGTTTTTTTCAATAAATTCATGTTTCATAGTTTACTCCCCAAGTTCTTGAGGTTGGATTGAGCCTTTTTCAGCTGTAATCGTTTTGTATGTATTGTATGCCATTATTAACATGCCCGAGAGGAACACTAATCCACCAAAGAAACGGATAGCGTAGAATGGATATGATTTTTCTAATGACTCAACAAAAGTATAAGTTAATGTACCATCAGCGTTAACGGCTCTCCACATTAACCCCTGCATAACACCAGAAATCCACATCGCGACGATATATAAAACAGTACCAATCGTTGCCATCCAAAAATGCAGGTTAATGAGTGCAACACTGAACATGCCTTGTTGACCAAATAAGCGCGGAATTAAGTGATAAATCGCACCGATAGAAACCATTGCAACCCAGCCTAGTGCACCTGAATGAACGTGACCAACAGTCCAATCTGTATAATGAGAAAGTGCATTAACTGTTTTAATCGCCATCATCGGACCTTCAAAGGTAGACATACCATAGAAAGAAAGAGAAACAACTAAGAAACGTAAGATAGGGTCAGTACGTAATTTATGCCAAGCACCAGACAACGTCATAATACCATTGATCATACCACCCCAAGATGGAGCGAATAGAATCAGTGACATCACCATGCCTAAAGATTGAGCCCAATCAGGTAGCGCTGTGTAATGAAGGTGATGTGGACCAGCCCAAATATAAACAGCAATCAATGCCCAAAAATGGATAATTGATAAGCGGTAAGAATATACTGGTCGGTTAGCTTGTTTTGGTACAAAGTAATACATCATACCTAAGAAACCCGCTGTTAATAAAAATCCAACAGCATTATGACCATACCACCATTGTACCATTGCATCGACAGCACCAGCATAAACAGAGTAAGATTTCATCGAACCTAGTGAAACTGGAATTGCCATGCTGTTTACAATATGCAATACCGCAACAGTTAGAATAAACGCACCAAAGAACCAGTTGGCTACATAAATATGAGATGTTTTACGTATTGCCAACGTACCAAAAAAGACAATGGCATAAACCACCCAAACGGCAGCAATTAATAAATCAATTGGCCATTCTAATTCAGCGTATTCTTTTGATGTTGTATAACCTAGTGGCAAGGTAATTACAGCAGAAAGAATGACTAGTTGCCATCCCCAAAACACGATAGAAGCAAGCGGCCCACCAAACAATCTGGTTTGACAAGTACGTTGTACAACATAAAAGGACGTTGCCATTAATGCTGACGTACCAAATGCAAAAATAACGGCATTAGTATGTAACGGACGTAAACGGCTGTAAGTTAACCAAGGCGTATCAAAGTTCAGTACTGGCCAGACAAGTTGAGCGGCAATAAGCACGCCAACAGTCATACCAATAATTCCCCAGAATATAGTGGTAAGTGTAAACTGACGAACAACTTTCATGTTGTAGTCAGGTTGTATTGCGGTTGCGGTTGTCATTATTATTATTCCATGCATGTAATTATAATGTGCGTATGATACGACGCATATAAGTAATTAAACGAAGTTGATCTTAAAACCACTTCATTTGTGTGGAAGTGTACGCGATAATCTAAAAGATGAATAGATTTGCGTTGATAATTTGTTAATAAAATCTGTGCTGATGTTAATAAATGAGCTGTAACCACTATTTTTGCAAGGAATTAAGATGTTAACAAAAAGTCGAGTTGTTCAATTATTGTTCATGATGGTTGTTCTGTTAAGTTTGTTTTTTTGGCGAACTTTTGATGAAAATACTGATAAAGAAGCGCTTTTAGCGGTGGAAAGTGAATCTCAAGCGAGCTTGCTACGCTGTGATTATTCTGAGGCTTGTGAGTTTATAACAGAGCAGGGCGAATATTTACTTAATGTTAAAAATTTACCGATTAAGGCTGAAGAGTGGATTGATTTTGAACTCACCATGCCAATTGCAGGTTTAAAAGTAATCAAAGCACAAATTGTCAGTAAAAGTATGTTTATGGGCAGAATTCCTGTCACTTTTAAAAAATCTGCAACACAAACCTTCAGCACCAAGGCGTTAGTTGGAGCCTGTACTACGCCGGAAATGATTTGGGAAATGGAAGTTACCGTTGATAAAGAAGGTTTTGAAGAAGTGATTACATTTGATTTTATGGTTAAGCGTTAATCTTATTTTTAAGGGGAGAAAACTCCCCTTTTTTATTATTGATGACTTAACCCGAACTGAGGTTAATTATCAAACAAAGCGTTTTTTGAGTTGATGATCTGCTGAAATTGCGCCTGCTCCCCAAACGATATTCATCAATATCATCGCACCCCATAATTGATGGTCATAAAAACCACCTTCCCATAAAATTGGGTATGAGATAACGGCAGTAATGTTAACTGCAAATAATGCGACTGCCATCGGACGAGTCAATAAACCTAATATCATAAATATTGGTAATATAATTTCAGCAGCAGTGCCTAAATATGCTGCCATTTCCCAGGGAATAATGGGAACTTGATACTCTTCTTCAAAAAGATACAAAGTACTATCCCAGGTTGTTATTTTAAGGTAACCCGACTTTAAAAATATACTCGCAACCCAAAGACGAGTGAATAGCAATAAAATAGGCGTGAAGTAAGTTAACATCTTATCTACGGCTGATTGGTAAAGTTCAAATAGTAGTTTCATAAGTTTTCCTGATTAAGTGTAAATCCATTAAGTAATTTTTTTTCTAACAATATCGGTAATTGTTGATGTAAATCCTGTGGCGTAATTTGTCCTAATGCTTTTCCTTCATTTATTTGTTGTAGCAATAAAAACTCTGATTGTTGTAATGCAATTATTTCAATACGGAAATCAGGTTGTTTATTCAACGCGACATAACAAGCCTTGTTTAGATCTGTTTCTTCTACTGAATCGGTGATTAACATCTTATAAAGGTGACTAATATTCTGTTCACTTTCAAATAATGCTATTTGTGTTGGTATCTGAAATTTTATTTTTGCTAGTTCATTTTCAGGCACTAAGGCGAGTTGTGATACATCAAAGGTTGCTTCATCTAAGGCTGTATTACTGGTTTGTTCTAATAACCATTCAAAGCGTGCCATTTCACAGATATAAGGCATTTCAGATAACTGAGGTAAACTTTTTAAGTATTGATCAAACCCGAAACCGTAGGTCATAATATTATTTTCTACAGGCGGATTATTTAAAATAAATGCTCTACTCACACTGTTAAAAAAGTCTTCTCCAACTAGTGCATGCGTATATTGGTAAGTGATCGCTAACGCTTCAGTAACCCCCATAATAAAACTGTTACGATAAACCTGTAAGCGCTGTAATGGACTAACTGATTCAGTTTCTTTAATCACTTTTGTAATTTCATCATGTTGATAAAAAAGAGATTCAGAAAATTGTGATTGCAACTGATTCAGTTTCATAAGATCACCTCACAAGTCGTAGCTTCTCTTATTTTGCTCGCTTTACCTGCTTCACCGAGCAAAATGTCAAGGGGTGGCACTTCAACATCCCACTCAATTAAAGTAATTGCATCGGTTTTAGTATCACTTATAAATTGTTGGTAAATATTCCACACTGGTTGACTCACTAATGTACTGTGTGTATCTATTAATAAAGTACTATTATCGATTTGCTTTTCTGTATGCCCTGCTAAATGAATTTCTTGCACAGCATCGTGATTAATAACATCCAAGTATTTTTGTACTGAGAATTGGTGGTTGGTTGCACTTACATAAATGTTATTTAAATCGAGTAATAATCCACAACCTGTTTGCTTGCTTATTTCATTAATAAACTCAGGCTCACTCATCTCAAATTCTTTGTATTCTAAATAAGAAGATGGGTTCTCAATTAAAATCTGTCTTTGTAAATAATCCTGTACCTGATTAACATTATCTACAAAGCAATTAAGTGCTTCTTGGGTATAAGGGACAGGTAATAGGTCATTAAAAAAATTGCCTTGTAATGAACACCAACTTAAATGGTCAGAAACTAATGCCGGTTGAAACCGATCAATTAATACTTTTAACTTTTTAAGGTGCTGTTTACTAATTGCTTCACTGCTACCAAGTGATAATCCAATTCCGTGAAAACTCATTGGGTAATATGGCGCTATTTGTTCAAGGTAGTAATGGTTTTTACTGTGTGCATTAAAATAGTTCTCGCTATGTATTTCTAAAAAACCAATTTCAGGGCGTGAATCCAACATGGCTTGGTAATGCTGGCTACGTAATCCTATGCCAATAGCTGCTTTTTCTATTTTATTCACCGCTTTACATTCCTTATTAAAAAGGGAGCATTGCTCCCTTAATAGGTTACTTCTAAATTATTTATACCAAACGAATTAATAAAGTGTTCAAATTTTGCGTAGGAAAAAATTAGCACTAACAAGGCGCGAGTTGCAGGAGATAGTTATTCTCACTTCAAGGCTCGCAACAAAGGTAGGGTTGATTTTAACAAGTAAGGCTGATCACCTTTTTAGTTCCTTTGGTATTATTACTATTATTTAGACTCTAAGCTACCGCCAGTCAATTTAGCGCATAGCCCTTTTGGTACTGCAATAAATGCATCGCTTTGATTGTCAACTTTAGAAGTACCTGCACATGAACTGTTTTTAGTTGCGCAGTCATTCTGACCAGCGGCTGCAACGCCGTAACATTTCTCTTTACCAGCAGCCATTGCTGGTGCTGATACTAATGAACTACCTACTGCGATAAGAGTTGAAACAGTTGCTGCTAATGCTAAGTTAGATTTTTTCATGTGATTTTCCTTTAATGGTTTTTAAAATTTAATTAGGGTTGTTGTTTTTGTCATGCTCAATGATATATACCGTATTAGTTTAGATAAAATTTCACATTTAGTTAAAATTTTTTAACAATTAACCTCAATTCTGAATAATGAAATCGATATTATATTAAATATCAATGTGTTACTGGGGCGATGAACAGACGATATTTTCGTGTAGTACAAGGTGAATTGTTGAAGCAATAGCGTGCTATTCAAAGATAATTTAACACTGAAATGCGCAAAAATAGTGGTGCTGTATCGTTTTACTTATTCAGAATTGAGGTTGATTAGTATTTAAAGGAGTGAATGGTAGGATAATTTTTTATTTTAATTGAGGGTTATACCAAACGAGCTAAAAAGGTCATCATTTTAACCAGCAAGAATAATCATCTTTTTAGTTTGTTTGGTATTAATACTTATCTGGTTAGGTAATCGCTCGGTTTAGTACCAATGACTTAATTAACTGATATGGCTCAAACTAATGGTTCATTCTTTGAGTTTTTATACAGAAAATAAGCAAAGGGTTTTAAGATGGCTTATTTGGGATATAATAAGTACCCAAAAATAGTATCATTGTAAAATCACTTACACGATGTGTGCGTTTATAAAGCGACCTAATTTACATGACTACTTATACAAATATCGTCTGTAAATTAAGAATAAGGCTACATAATTGTTTATTATGTAGCGGTTTATCGCTTTGGCTGTAAATAATTAAACAAGTATTTTTATTTTTTATATTCACTATTTCAATAGATTAGGTCACAGGAATATGTATTCATGAGTTTATTTTCACGCAAACGAAATAAAAGTTCTACTTCATCTGTCTCTATAGATAGGAGTAAAACAATAGATATGAATAGAAAACAAAAAAAATACGAGGCATTAGTAAATGTCTTCAGTGCAGATTTATACCGTTATGCGTATTGGATCTGCCATGACGCCGATATTGCACAAGATTTAGTGCAAGAAACTTGCTTACGAGCATGGAAAAGTATAGATAGCTTATTGGATGATAAATCCGCTAAAGGCTGGTTGTTTACGATATTAAGACGTGAAAACGCACGACGATTTGAACGAAAACAACATCCATTAGTTGATATTGAAGATCATGAAATAGCTGATAGTGCAGATTTAACACAAGAGATGGATAGTGAATTATTATTAAGAAAAATAGCAACGCTAGCTGATGAATATAAAGAACCTCTTTTATTACAACTTATTGCAGGCTTTAGTGCAGAAGAAATAGGAGAGCAATTAGGGCTTAATAAAAATACCGTATTAACACGATTATTTCGTGCTAAGAATTTATTAAAAACATCTTTAACTACTGTAACAACAGAAAATGAGGCATCACATGGATGATATTTTATTTCGACGTACAGCCATTGCAACACCGCATGATAAAAATGATGAATTTTTACAACGTATTGCAAATTCTGACAAAGATAAAAAACTGGTTAAACAAGCAAAAGATTTTGATGCGAACTTACAATCATTGTTAAAGGTTGATATTCCTGAAGGTCTTACTGATAAAATTTTATTAGAACAAAGTTTTGCTATTGAAAATGAACGCATTAAAAGTAATCGATGGCATTTAGCGATTGCGGCTTCAATTGCATTTGTAATTGGGATAACGTTACCATTATTAAATGGTTTTAATCATTCCCCTGCAGATATTGGTGAAGTAGCAATGCAACATGTCACTGCAGAGTATTATTTTACCGCTAAAAGCAATGAGCGTGCTGACTTGAGAATGGTCAACGCTAAATTAGCGCGTTATGGTGCTGAAGCGACAAAGGATTTAGGAGAAGTTACTTACGTAAATTATTGTAGCTTTGAAGGGACACCCGCATTACATATGGTAATGAAAGGTGAAAAAGGACAGGTTACTGTATTTGTTGTGCCTAGTGATGCAAAGTTTATTGAAACAGCAGAGTTTAATAATCAGCACCTTAAAGGAATAACAGAAAAAATGGGTAATACGAATGTTGTGATTGTTGGTGAAAGAGATGAATCATTACAAAAAATCCGCGCTGCTATGGAAAACAATATTAAGTGGGATATCTAAAGTCGTTTTATAAATAACCAAATACAGTAGTATTTGTGACTGGTTGCTTGAATTATCAGCAACCAGTTTTTTTATCTGCCTTTTTTGTTGACAGAGCCATAAGCAAAAAATATACTGCGCACGTCTTCAAAACACTGTTATTTAAAAATGTTTTGATAAAAGAATAATT
>TARA_R110001583_G_scaffold22377_7_pt1 | contig 37682 bp, 35 predicted proteins | sample TARA_R110001583 | Tara Oceans TARA_R110001583 (sample SAMEA4398432) | marine metagenome | biome: Polar Biome; feature: [MES] marine water layer (ENVO:01000295) within the mesopelagic zone...; material: water (ENVO:00002006), including particulate matter (ENVO:01000060) such as...... | reverse complement strand
AATGTGGCTAGAAATTTAACTTAATGTTTTATTATGTTTAAGTCGTTCTTATGGTGCAATTCTTAACTTTGGCCACTGAATTAACCACCCTTTTGATTTTACCCTATGTTTGAAAATATCTCGATTTCGTTTGGGATTGTATGTAATTTGTAAATCAAATAATGACTTAAACCCAAATGCAGAAATGCATTCATAATTATCAGGGGACGTCTTCCGAATGGCCACTGCGGTTTCTTTTTCAGGCCAATAACTCATAGCATCAACGATATTTTTATAGGGTTTATCAGCATTTCTAATGTGCATTTTAGCTTGGTTTCTGACTTGCCACTCGACTTGAGGCATCTGTTGTGTGAGTTCCGCTTCATATTTTAAGTAAGCCTCATCATCAACTTCGTCAGGGGCGTAATAAATAACATCAAAATCATTTAGAGGTGTTGGGGTGATTTTTCCATGACAATGATCCCATACCAAATTTCGAACAAAACCAGCCGCTAAATAGCATTTAGGTATGCTTGAGTATTGTATACATTCAAGCGCTTCAAGCCTCAATTGGTCTCGTTTTAGTAATTGGATAATTTCGTGCACTTCACCTTCCCATGATTAGGCCGTAGAATCTATTATTCTCGCCTGTTGATTAAACATCACAATAATTAGGGCCTGTTATTCTTTCAAGTTTATTTTTATTTTGCATCACTGCTTTACAGGTAGGTTAATGTAAACTATTTCTTAACGTCTTAATATATCAAGGAGAGGGTTATGTTACTTGAGATCGCAATAGCGGATGCCTATGGTGCAGGATTTGAGTTTACAGAGCATGAGTTTATTAAAAAATACCACCACTTAACTGAATATCATCGACCTCAATACGATAAACGACCAGCAGGTTCTTACACTGATGATACTCAGATGACGATTGCCCTCTGTGAATTAATGATTAATGAAGATGGAGCATGGACTAAAAAGTTAGTCGCGAAGTCTTTTTTAAATGTATTTAAGCGCGATCCTCGAGAGTCTTATTCGCAGGATTTTTATCATTTGTTATTAAACTCTGAAAGCTCAGAAGAGTTACTTGAAAACATAAATTCAGACAGTGTTAGAAACGGATCGGCTATGCGCTCTGTGCCTTTAGGGCTGATTAAAGACAAATCAGAAATGCTTGAAAAAGCAAAAATTCAAGCTTCAGTCACCCATGATACCTTTGAGGGCATTGTGGCCTCTCAAGCTGTCGCGTTAGCGGTTTATTATTTTGTTAATCAATTAGGTTCTAAAGCGGGTTTATTTGATTATGTTTGTGAGCAAACAAATGAAACATTTAATCAGGAGAAAGCAACAGCAACAGAGTGTAATGCCATTGATACCATTGACGCTGTATTAACCGTATTATCTCATTCTGACTCTTTAACTGAGGTGCTTGATAAAGCAATATCATTAGGTGGGGATACAGACAGTGTCGCATCAATTGCCTGCGGTATTGCGTTTTTCTCTGATGAATACGCAAAAGACTTTCCAGCATTTCTTGAACAAGATATCGAAAATGGTCCTTATGGTAAAGACTTCCTGATTTTATTAAATCAGAAAGTGATAGAGCATTACGGCCGATAAAATACTCTGAATGCCTTAATTAAATAATCCAAAAAATTATGGTAATTATTATTATTTAATAAAGGTGAACCAAAATGCATTTTATTACGTATAAATTACTAACATCCCTCTAAACGGTATTTTATATGTTCTCATTTTTCAAAAAAGATCCAATTAAAAGCTTAAATAAACTGTATTTTCAGAAACTTAAAACGGCAATGCATGCTCAGCGTAATGGTGACATAAGGTCTTATTCTATGATCACCAGTGAAGCAGAAGATATCAGGGTGAAAATCGAAGCGTTAGAAGCGGCAGAGAAAAAATAGGTTAATTTTAACTATTTAATCTTTAAGCTAGTTTGGTAACAGGTATATATATTGGCTTATAACCCCAATAAATAGTGTCTCTATTTTACAGATTAAATTAATTTACCTAATCGAACGGGTATAAGCCTGATATTTTAAAGAGAGCGACCTTTTTGTTTTTGAAGGTGTTATATGCTCTCGTTATTTCATTACATGAAAATGTAATTGATTGTAAAATAAAAGCCAATAGCTGCGATAGTCGAACCTAAATACCTTAGAAGTGATTCACCGGTTTTTAGTTTTTGTAAAATATAACTAATCAGCACGCCAAGAATATGTATGGTGGCAGTTCCAACCACAAATCCACCGGCATAAAGCATGGGCTCAGCTAAATATGGCATTTCTGTACCGTGTGCATGACCGTGAAAAATAGCGAATATAGTCACAAAAATCATTGCTAATACTGGTGGTATTCTTTTGCCTGAAGCGATAGCTCCACCTAATATTAGTACCGATAATACAATGCCTAATTCGACTGATATAATGTCAATTCCCTTAATGCCAAGCACGCCACCAATAAGCATCACCAAGATAAATGTAAATGGCACTTTCCATATCCATTTTCCGCCCATTTGTGCGCTTAAAATGCCTACGCTTAACATCGCTAATAAATGATCCATTCCGAACACTGGATGGCTTAACCCTGAGTTGAATCCTCCATCACTATTTGCCACATGCGCATAAGTAACACCGGGAATAATTAGCATAAGAGTCATCATTGCAATGGACACTTTTTTCATTGGTTTTCCTACAAATTTAATTTCTGATTTAAAACACAATAATTTATATTACCTATTGATGCAATACTCTGATTCAATAGATAATTATTTTTAGCGATAAGTTAATTTATTCATTGTCATTCAAAATATAGCTAGGTTGATAAACTAACAATTAATCTTGGGGATATGGTACCAGTTGGTTGTATATTGTGGCGTTAACAATTCTCGTCGCATTGACCAATGTTCATTAATGCCTTGCGCAACAAAAAAGGCACTGTCAGTGCCATAGCGCTTATTTATGTTATCAAGCACAGCCATTAACGGGGTATTTCCTTTCGCGGGATGAAATAAGTCCCATTGCAAGTGTGCTTCACTGCTGAGGTTTAATAAACCAATACCCACTTTATAATAGGCAACGCCAGGTTGATAAAGTTGCTGGATATTGCCGCTAATGGCTTTAAGCAGTTGAGAGGTATCATTGGTTGGCGGATTAAACTGTTTTAGTATCTTGTAACTACAAGGGCTTTCATCGAAGGGGCTATTTGCAGCAAAGGCCATTAAGGTGCCACATAGAGATCCTTGCTCTCTGGCTTTAACGGCAGCAATACTGGCATGTTTGGCTAAGGCTTGATTTAAACTGTGGGCATCGGTGATGCGTTTACCCATGCTTCTGGTTGAAAAAATTTGTAATTTAGTCGCTCTAACACCATCCCAACTTTTGCACTCTTCACCATTTAACTCTTTAATGGTACGTTGTAATTCAACATTAAACCCTGCAGGTAAAAATCGGACATTTAATTGGCTAAGTTGCCAAGTAGTTAATATGCCATTGTCTTTTAGTTTTTTTGCTGTTTTTCTACCGATCCCCCAAACATCTTGTGGCGATAATTGTTTAAATGCCTTTTTCATAAAAGATTCATCCTCAAGTACACACACGCCATTAAACCCTTGCCATTTTTTAGCAATATGATTCGCCACTTTGGCCAATGTCAGTGTTTTTCCAATGCCAACACACACTGGTAAACGAGTTTCTTTCCAAACGGCGAGACGTATTTTTTGAGCATGATTTGCCAAGTCTGGTATCGCTTCATGGCAATGCTTAAAACTTAAGAAGGATTCATCAATGGAATAAATATGTTGTTCGGGGGCAAAGCGCCCTATCACTTGCATCATTTTGTGAGACAAATCGGCATACAACTCATAATTCGAAGAACAAGCAATAATGCCTGCTTGCTGACAAAATGCCTTTACTTCGAAATAGGGTTTGAATTTTTGAATACCTAATGCGATAGCTTGTTTATTTGCTGCGACAATACAACCATCGTTATTTGATAAAACGACCATCGGCTTTCCTCGCCATTCAGGTCTAAATACTTGCTCTGCACTACAATAGAACGAGTTCGCATCCACTAAGGCAAACACTAACTGTGTGCCTCTAAAATTTGACTGGCGCGGTGGCAACGAATCGAGCGAATGACAACACCTTCAATGGTAAATTGATCATCTTCATTAATAGCAATATTTTTATATCGTGGATTAGCTGACAATAAAAGACGCTCTTTGATATTAAGTATTTTACAAATAAACTCACCATTAAAGTTTGCGACAATAACGTCTCGGTCTTTAACCGTGACATGGCGGTCAACAATTAAGATATCACCACTAAAAATCCCGACACCTTGCATCGAATGACCATCTGCTTTACCAATAAAGGTCGCACTTGGATGTTCAATCAGTAAAGCATCAAGACTCAATGGTAATTGTAGATAATCACTTGCAGGGCTTTCAAAGCCTGTAATGCCAGCACTGGCGGTAATAGGAATAAATTTCATATAATTTTACTGTATAAAAACACAGTTAAATTATAAGTGAGTTAATAATAAGCACAAGTAAATAGTTATTTATTACGTAGATTAAAATAAAAAGTGTAAAAAGAGTGATAATAATAAGGTTAACAGTTTGCACCAATTAAGCGACTTTACATTCAAAAATGCACCAAAACAAAACACTGATAAGCATTATAAAATAATAACTTACAGAAAAAGTCTAGCAATATAGGCGAAATACTTAATTTCAAAAATTGGCGTAATAGTTGCTAAATCATTAATGCTTTTCATGATTTTCGGTTGTTACAAAACAATATCGTTTACAAGGACTCGGTTAATGCTGGTCAAAAATCATAGTTATAACGAACTTAACTAATTTTTTGATGGAGTATATTATGCAACATAAACTTAAGAAAACCGCCCTTGTCTGCTCAAGGTTATTTTCTTCTTTTCAGGCATCACAACCGACAGTGATTCGAGCAAGTTTCTTACATTTTACCGCAGACCCTGCCAAAACAGAGAATGTTAGTCATGCTTATCAGTACATTGAAGATGGGTTAATGGTCATTGAAAATGGCAAAGTGACCTCGCTTAAAACATTTAACGAAAAAGACGCAGCTATTTATAGCAAGATAGTAGATAAACGAGGCAAGTTAATTGTACCGGGTTTTATTGATACCCATATTCATTATCCGCAAACACAAATGATAGCCTCCTATGGTGAACAATTACTTGAATGGTTAACGACCTATACTTTTCCAACAGAAGAACAATTCGCAGATAAAAAACACGCACAAAAAATCTCTAAATTCTTTGTTAATGAGCTATTAAAAAATGGCACAACCTCTGCGTTGGTATTTGGTACGGTACATCCGCAATCTGTTGATGCCTTATTTGAAGAAACCAGCAAGAAAAATATGAGAATCATTGCGGGTAAAGTGATGATGGACCGAAATGCACCCGATGATTTATTAGATACGGCCCAATCAAGTTATGATGAATCTAAACAGCTAATTGAAAAATGGCATAATAAAGGTCGCTCACAATATGCCATTACCCCTCGATTTGCACCGACCTCTACGCCAGAGCAACTACAATTAGCAGGAAAGTTGAAAGCGGAATATCCTGATGTTTATGTGCAAACGCATTTATCAGAAAATAAAAATGAAATCGAATGGGTTAAATCTCTTTTCCCCGAACGTGAAGGTTACTTTGATGTGTACGATCATTATGGGCTAACGGGAAAAAAATCCATTTTTGCTCATTCCATTCATCTGACCGATGATGAATGGAAAGCCTTTGCGAATACTGATTCTGTTATCTCTTTTTGCCCAACGTCGAATTTATTCTTAGGCAGCGGTTTGTTTGATTTAGAAACAGCAGAAAAAAATAATGTGCGCGTTGGTTTGGGCACTGATGTTGGCGCGGGAACGAGTTTCTCACAATTACAATCGTTGAATGAAGCTTATAAAATAATGCAGTTACAAGGTAAACAATTATCTGTTTTTAAAGGGTTATATTTAGCAACATTAGGTGGCGCTGAATCATTGAGCCTTGATGATAAGATTGGTAATTTTGAAGAAGGTAAAGAGGCTGACTTTGTTGTCATGGATTGGGCTGCAACAGACCTCCAAGCTCTTCGTCAGTCGTATTCAACGACCTTAGAAGACAAGTTATTTGCTTTGATGATGTTAGGTGATGATAGAAATGTCGAATCAACTTATGTTGCCGGAAAATTAGTGTATTCGAAATAGACAGGGAAACTAAGCCACATGCAAATCTATTATTTAAACGATGTTAGATTCGCATGTTAGTGTTTAATTTTATGACTGGTTTTATACCAATCCACATAATTATCCGATCTATCTTGTTGGTTAAAATAATAGACATCATCATCCACGCATAAACTGTTGCATCTGGCCTTCCCCGCACTCTTGCCAGTTTTTACTGATTAAAGTCAAAAGTATAAAAATCAAAAAGATTATAATTGTTTTATTGAAACCAATTGAATTAATAAAGTGATCAGAGATTGCGCAGGAAAAATAATCTCCTTTTTAGTTCGTTTGGTATGTTCAGGCAGAGGAAACTCATCATGTCGGAAAAGCGATTAATTATACTGCTCAAACTATCGATTGGTATTGGTTTGTTTATGATTGGCTTAGGGATTTATTTACATAATTTCAGTGAAGAAATGGAAGCCTTAGGTGTGACGGGGATTATTATCAGTGCAGTTTGTATCGCAATAGGATTTATTTTCTCACTGCCTACAAAAATGTTTTTAACTATTATTTTAGTACAGCGTGAAGAAAAACAGGCGAAGCAATCTACCGATAAGACTCATAAAAAAAATGATGTCTCTATTAAACATGAGTAAAGTTTATTGAAAAGTGCTTTATTAAACAATCGCGAGTAGCAAACCACCCACCGTCAACGCCCCTTTTAAATACTGACCAGCAGAGTAACTATCATCTTCGATTTTTTTTGCTTCATTAGGATGGTCAATGCCTAAAGCACCATAGGTAAATGACTCGATATGGTCACCGATACTTTTTTCGCCGTCAATTAACGCTTGTCCTGAATCATCAACTTCTTTTAAGGCTCCAATGAGTTTTTTGCCTTCTTCAGTTAAACCTAATGGTTCAGTTTCTGGTGCTTTAGCGGCTGCCGTTTCAACGCCTGTTTTTTGATCTTTTATTGCAGGAGATCCAACAGACGGTGTTACATTTTGGTTCGCAGTATAATTATTTATTCCGAGAGACGTCATAAATCACCTAATTGTTATCGTTCTTAATTGAAGATATCGGCTTCAAGAAAAAAATCTTGAGTATTTATTTTATAATAAAATGTAATTCAAAACTGTCACTTCTCAGGCCGTCGCTCTTTAAACTTATTTATGAAGTACATCCGTAGGATGTCCCGAAGGGCGAAGGTCAGTATGTACTTAGTCTTTATAAACCGCTAAACTGCGCTTTTTCGCCTTAAACTAAGCCTAAATGGCTTATCCCTGAGCATTTATACTCTATTTATGACAAAAACACCTGAAATTTTAAAGGGTGCTGAGTAGTTACTCAAAACTTTTATATGTTTAGTGTACTTTAATTTTGTTAAAAATCATTTATCTATGCTTAAAATTTGATGGTTGAACTTAACTATTTAACTTATTATTAAATGACTTTAACTTGAAATAGCATAATAATAGTATTCTGAGAGCAATCGGTATTAGCATTCGCGATTATCCGGAGTAAACATGAGACAGACATTAGTATTATTGAGTAATCTATTTTTTTTACTGCTTTTAAATGGGTGTGATACGCCGACTGAGAAAGGAACTATTCACTCGACTTCTTCTAGCCCGCCCTCCTTACTAGAAATACCGCCACAAAAGATTATTGAATCAGAGAAATCACAGCAACAAGTAATTCTAACCTTAGGTTCATGGCGAAAAGAAGATGTTGAGCAAGTAAATTTTATTCTTGATAAATTTACTGAAAAACACCCCCATATTTTAATTAAATTCGATCCAACATCTCCTTCTGAATATAATGATGTCATAAAAGCACAACTTGAAAGTGATACTGCCCCCGATTTATTTTACTTACGTTCTTTCTCCCATTCAAAACAGTTGTTTAAAAAAGGATACTTAGCCTCGCTCAATCAGCTTCCTGAAATCCAGCAAAACTTTTCTCAACAAACGCTTAACGCTTGGTCCTCTGATGAAGGAGATATTTACGGTGTACCTTTAATGGCCGTATCTCATGGCATTTTTTATAACGCCTCGTTGTTTGAAAAAATGAAGTTGAGTATTCCTGAAACGTGGCAAGAATTATTGGCATTATCAGCACAACTTAAAAGTGATGATATGACCCCTTTTGCTAATACAACGGGTGATGCATGGACGACCAGTGGATTGATATTACAAAATGTTATTGCCAATGTCATTGGCGGAGAAAAAGGACGACTGGCTTATTATGAGGGGCTTCGTTGTTTTAATGACGAGCAAATGATTGAAGCCTTTCAAGAAGTGAAAGATGTTTCTCAATATGTTTCAAGTAACCATCATTTGCTTAAATATGAAGATAGCTTACAACTCTTTATTCAAGGCAAGGCGCCAATGTGGTTTGGGGGATCATGGGCCATTCCTTTTTTTGAAGAGCAAAATATTGATTTCGAATGGCGCGTTTTTGCTATTCCACCGCCAGCAGGTAAAAAGCATATTGTGACTTTTCATCCTGATGCCGGTATTGGACTTAACAGTTCATCACCAAGAATTAAAGAGGCTCGTCTTTTCTTACAATGGATGGCAAGTGATGAGTTTGCTTCTTTGGTTGCCGAACAACTGCCTGGCTTTTTCCCTATGCACCGCAATGTCCCTGAAATCAGTAATAAACATGCGCAAATGTTTCTTGATTTTAATAAACAATTTGAGACCGATATACGTTTTGTGTGGGGAAAAATAAGAGATGGTGACCCGAGTGCTTATCAACTCACTTTACAATCGTCTAATGATATAATGAATAATCGTATATCTCCAAAGCAAGCGGCAGAAAACCTACAAGCTGAATTGTCTAAATGGTACTTACCGGCTCGCCAATGCCTAAAATAAATGACGCAACAGCATATAATAAAAGAAAAGTTATCATCAGAGTTGTACTGGGGTATTTTTTTGCGTTGGTTGTAACACTGTCAGTCGTTTCTTTAGCACTGACAAGGTTAAATAAAATTAATAGCACCGTTGAAGAATTGACAAACAGACTGGCTGAAACACTCTCACTTTCTCAAGATGTGATAGGTGAAGTACAATTAGCGCATTTTCATGAAGACCATTATCGTCATTTTTATCAACAAAACGATTTAGATCTGTTTAATGAAAAGCTACTTGATTTAAAAAAGCATCAGGCTGAAATAGGCGCTCTGGTTAATAAAGCAAGTTTGCATAATATGGTAGCAGTGATGCAAGAGGTGACAGAAAAATATGAGAAGGAATTTCAAGTATCAAGTAATCTGATCGTGTTTCAACAATCCTTATTATCTACCCTTTTTATTAAACAAGAACTGTTAGTTGAAAATCAATTATCTGCAATTCGTATTAATGTTGGTAATATTCAGGTGCCCGATATCTTTTTCGCCTTTGGAAATGCACGTAATGCGTTTGAATTGATGCGCTTATACCAATCTAAATATCTCAGTGGGCATGATGAAAAATACTTTGTGATGTTTAAAAATAATTATAATTATGCGTCTCAAGCCTTCTCCGATTTAAGTAATGCCCTAAATTCGATTGAAAGAAATAATTATATTGCCTTGAATGCAGATAAAGCAAAGGCAGAATTAAAAATATATTTCCAGACCTTTGTTGATATACATACGGCTAATATTGAGTTGATAGCATCATCTAGAAAACTTCATAGCTATCAACTGCAAATTAGTGATATAGGATCCAAAATATCAGCGGAAATAGAATACGAATACAAGAAACACAATGAATTCACACAACAATTAGTACAGCAGACAAAAATAGAATTATTAGTGACGATATTCATTGCGATTCTTTTAAATTTACTGTTAATTTTTATTGTTTTACAAAAAATAATTTCGCCAATATTTCATGATATGCGCAATCTTTCAAATCTGGATGGTTTGACGGGTATCGCAAATAGACGTCGTTTTGATACTTGCTTACAGAATGAAAATCAAAGAACAAAAAGAGAACAACAAGCTCTCTCTCTAATTATGTGTGATGTCGATTATTTCAAAGGTTACAATGATATTTATGGGCATCAAATGGGAGACACTTGCTTACAAAAAATTGCCACAACCATTGAGAATACCTGTAAACGCCCTGGTGATCTTGTTGCAAGATATGGCGGAGAAGAATTTGCGATTATTCTACCTAATACAATTTCTGGTACCGCTATGCAAGTGGCTAAAAACATTAAGTCTAATATCGAAGCATTAAAAATACCTCATAACACATCATCTGTTAGCCCATTCATTACTATCAGTATGGGAATAACAACCATCATCGGGGAAGATATCTCTGTCGAAACATTGATTCTTCGTGCTGATACGGCTTTATATCGAGCTAAAAAGAATGGTCGAAACTGTATTGTGAGTGACTAGGGGCTTATATGGACTCCTCCCCGATGTCATACTTGTGTATTTTAAATACCGTATAAAGATGTCACATGGTTAATAAAATGCGGATGATCATTTAATGCATCTTCACGAATTTTCTTCACCTCTGTCCTTGCTTCCATACGCAGACAATAATCAGTTAACCCAGGTACCGATTCTAAGGGATCGCCTCCTAGATATTTTTTACCGACCAGACGGACGATAGGTAAATGTAAAATCGCACTAATATCAGCCAGTGAAAATTGATTGCCGTAAGCAAAGGATTCAAACTTAGACAATTTTGCGAGAGCAAAGGATGCTTTTTTTAGACTCGTTGAAACTTCTTTTAGGACAATCGGATCAGGCTCTTTACCTGTCAGTAAGTTAGGAATAAGTCGTCGAGCGACCAATTCAAAATAAATTTCAATGAATTGCGATAATTCATGCACCTTTGCAATGTCAAAAGGCGTCTCAGGTAACAGTGGATTTTGTGTATAGGTTTGTTCAATGTATTCTAAAATAGCACGAGATTCACTGATCACCCCTTGCTCCGTTTCAAGCGCAGGTACTTTACCCAATGGGCTGATATCAAGGTATTGTGGATTGTATTTTGAGCCTGCCCCTATGTATGTGAGAATTTCTTCAAAGGCAATGCCTTTTTCTAATAATGCGAGTTTAGGTACATTGTAATAGTTACTGGCAGAAAATCCGTATAATTTCAGCATGTTTATTTCCTAATAAAAGGCGAACATAGGTAGATAAGTATGGTTAACTTAAGTGTATGACTATTCTTAATCTATGTAGTTATTATAAAACAAGATATCAAAAGCTTACATAGAAACCAAGTTGGTCTTTTTTTTACTAAACCAAAAAGAGTAAACAGTGGCATTCAAGGCTAAATGACTTTACTATTATTGCTTGTTTTCTCTGTTTAACGCTATAGATAATACCTTATCTTACGGTTTTACATTAAATGTTGGCGCTTCTTTATGACAAATTTCATTCCCGCTACAGGCCTCAGTAATACACACCTGCAATCAATACTCTCAAGTACTGGACCACGTAAGTATCTTGAAAAACATCGTGCTAAAAAATTAACCAAAGTCGCGCAAGAAAAGATAATCGAAACACCTCAAGGCGTGAAATTATTAGGTTATTTATCACTATCTGGGCAATCAACAAAGCCACACATGCACCAAGAAAAACAGAAATCCTCAAAAGGTATTGCGATCATATTACATGGTTGGGAAGGCAGTAGTGATTCATCCTATGTCTTATCGTGTGGTCAAAAGTTATTGGATGATGGTTTTGACGTTTTTCGTTTGAATTTGAGAGATCATGGGCAAAGCCATCATTTAAATAAAGCATTGTTTAATTCTAGTCGACTTGAAGAGGTGCTGGAATCTGTAAAATATATCTGCCAACATTTTGGTGGTGAACATAATATTTTGTGTGGTTATTCACTAGGCGGTAACTTTAGTTTACGTGTGGCGAATGTTGCTCGTGAAGAACAAGTCCCATTGCATCAAGTGATTGCAATCAGTCCCCTATTACACCCTCATACGACGATGTTTGCTTTAAATAATGGTGTCCCAATATACGAAAAATATTTTGTTAAAAAATGGAAACGCTCTTTATTTACAAAACTAAAATATCATCCTGAATATAATTATGCAGAAAAATTAAAGACCTTAAAATCATTAGATGATATGAATGATTACTTTGTTGCTAGCCAAACAGAATTTAAAAGTACTCTCGCTTATTTTGATGCTTATTCAATTCTTGGAGATGCTTTAAGTAAATTGTCAATTCCAACCACTATTATCACCTCTCGAGATGATCCGATGATCCCTTCTGAGCAGTTAGATAAATTATACCCATCAGATTGGTTAAGCATTGATTTACAAAATCATGGTGGCCATTGCGCCTTTATAAAAAATTGGAAATTCGAAAGTTGGGTAAGTGAGCGCATTGTTGAACTCGCAAATAGCTAATCAGTGAAAGTTTGCCTTACCAACAAGCCATAAAATAACAGAGGCAGACGAAAATATTCGTTCTGCTTCTCTGTTAATATAATGTCACATTTCCTTATGACCTCATAAATACCGCCTAATTTCTTCACTATCTCATTGAATTTAATCTAAAGTTAACATAATAAAGATTGATTTAAACCGTACTCTAAAAATTAATAACCATGTTAACCTATTGATTTTATATGTTTATATATAAAACATTAAAAATGATGAAATTTTTTTTAATGGACAAGGGTCTTATGAGTGTTACTAAACATTAATATTTAATTAGGAAATGAAATGAAAAAAACAATTATTATCTTGGCAATTTTGGCGCTTATCGTCGCTTTTTTTGCATTTGATATTGGCAGTTATTTGAGCCTAGAGAGTATCAAAGCCAGTCAAAATGATATTACTGAATGGCAGTTAGAGAACCCACTATTGGTTATTTTAACTTTCTTTCTCATCTATATTGCCGTGACGGCATTATCTTTACCAGGTGCTGCAGTAATGACAATTGCAGCCGGTGCTTTCTTTGGCCTGTTATGGGGAACGGTATTAGTTTCTTTTGCTTCATCGATTGGCGCAACACTGGCTTTTTTAATGTCTCGTTTTGTTTTAAAAGAGAGCATACAAAATAAATTTGGTGATCGATTAAAAACCATTAATAAAGGCATAGAAAAAGACGGCGCATTTTATCTATTTACGTTGCGCTTAGTACCTGCTTTTCCCTTCTTTTTAATTAATATGTTAATGGGATTAAGCTCAATTAAGGTATCAACATTTTTTATCATTAGCCAAATTGGTATGTTAGCGGGCACCTTAGTATTTGTTAATGCGGGTACGCAATTAGCACAAATCGATAGCTTGTCTGGCATATTGTCACCTGGTTTATTAATTTCATTTGTTTTATTAGGAGTATTTCCTTTGATAGCTAAAAAAATCATTTCACAAATCAACAAACGTAAAGTTTATGCAAAATGGAACAAACCTAAACAGTTTGACCGTAATTTAATTGTTATTGGTGGCGGAGCTGCTGGCTTAGTTTCTTCTTATATTGCAGCCGCAGTTAAAGCGAAAGTGACCTTAATCGAAGCTCATAAAATGGGTGGTGACTGTTTAAACTATGGTTGTGTGCCGAGTAAAGCATTAATTAAAAGCGCTAAAATTGCAAAGCAAATGGCAACAGCTGATCATTATGGTTTACAAGCCACTACGCCTACTTTTAGCTTTCGTAATGTTATGGACAGAGTTCATAAAGTAATCGCAGCCGTTGAGCCACATGATAGTGTTGAACGTTATACTGAACTCGGTGTTGATGTGGTACAAGGTTACGGAAAATTAGTTGACCCTTGGACAGTTGAAATCACTTTAAAAGATGGCTCGACACAACGTTTAACTGCCCGTTCAATTATTATTGCAGCTGGTGCTCAACCTTTCGTGCCACCTATTCCAGGTCTCGAAGAAGTGGGTTATTTAACCAGTGATACCTTATGGCATGAGTTTGCACAACGTGATGAAGCACCTAAACGTTTAGTGGTGTTAGGTGGTGGTCCAATCGGTTGTGAATTAGCACAAAGCTTTGCACGTTTAGGTTCAAATGTTTCACAAGTTGAAATGCTGCCGCGCATTATGATTCGTGAAGATGAAGAAGTTTCTGAGTTAACTAAGCGTTCTTTAGAAAGTGATGGCGTTCAGGTATTAACTGAACATAAAGCATTACGTTTAGAAAAAGAAGGCGACAATAAAATATTAGTGGTTGAGTTCGAAGGCAAAGAAAAACGCATTGAATTTGATGATTTAATCTGTGCTGTTGGTCGTGTTGCACGTTTATCAGGTTATGGGTTAGAAGATATTGGCGTATCAACAGAACGTACTGTTGTTACTAATGAATATTTGGAAACGTTATATCCAAACATTTTTGCTGCTGGTGATGTTGCTGGTCCATTCCAGTTTACGCATACCGCAGCGCATCAAGCTTGGTTTGCAACCGTTAATGCATTATTTGGTACCTTTAAGAAGTTTAAAGCAGATTATTCAGTCATTCCATGGGCAACCTTTGTTGACCCTGAAGTCGCTCGTGTTGGTTTAAATGAACAAGATGCCAAAGAGCAAGGCATTGCTTATGAAATAACACGTTATGGACTTGATGATTTAGATCGTGCTATCGCAGATGGTACCGATCAAGGTTTTGTGAAAATACTTACTAAGCCGGGTAAAGATAAGATTTTAGGGGTAACTATCGTCGGTGCTGGCGCAGGTGAGTTATTGGCTGAGTTTGTCTTAGCGATGAAACATGGAATGGGTCTTAATAAAATATTAGGCACAATTCATACTTATCCGACCATGGCTGAAGCAAACAAATATGCAGCTGGTGAATGGAAAAGAGCACATTCTCCGAAGAAATTATTGGAATGGGTTGAAAAATATCACACATGGCGTAGAGGGTAAGTATCATGAAAATGATCAAGAATATTTTTATTCAGAGTCTTATGTTTTTATCGCTATTAACAATGAGTGCGGTTAACGCCGCTGATTTTGATTTACAGCATAAACAATGGGACCAACTATTAAAGAAAAATGTGGTTACGATTAATTCGGGCAGTGCAACGCAAGTTGATTATTTGGGGATGAAAGAAGACCATCAACAACTTAAGTCATATTTGCAAACACTAAGCGATGTATCACCATCAACCTTTGATGCTTGGTCATCGTCAGATAGACTTGCTTTTTTGATTAATGCTTACAATGCTTGGACGGTAGAATTAATTCTAACTAAGTATCCTGATCTTGATTCTATCAAAGATTTAGGGTCAATATTTAGCTCTCCGTGGAAAAAATCATTTATTCCATTATTGGATAAAACACTGTCATTGGATGATATCGAACAAGATTTAATTCGAGGTCATTTCAACGAACCGCGTATTCATTTTGCGGTTAATTGTGCCAGTATTGGTTGCCCTGCTTTGAGAGCAGAAGCTTACCAAAGCGATACACTTGAAATACAACTTGAAGAAGCGGCTAACCTATTCTTATCAGATAAAAGTCGTAACCGACTAAAAGGTGATGAATTACAAATATCAAAGATTTTTGATTGGTACAAAGCTGACTTTGAAAAACAAGGGACCTTAGCTGCATTTTTAGTGAAGTATGCAGATACGCTTAATTTGAATGAGTCACAACAGCAAGCGGTCCTCAGTGGAGATATTGAAATTGAATATCTTGATTATGATTGGTCACTTAACGATATCCCTCGGTAACCCAATTTAAAACTTGATGATTATTTCCCTCTAAACAATTAGAGGGAAAACACCTTCTTTAAATCACATCTATTTAGTATCTACAACTCCCTAATATTAAAGACTATAAATTTGTTTTAAATCATTTTTTGATTATTGTTAATGTGATGAATTTATCTTTAATAATGACTAAACAGGTAAACAATTAAACCTTACTAATTTAAGGTGATTGTTTATGTTATATGCAGAGTTTTTATTTTTATTGATTGTACTTTATATCGGATCGCGTTTTGGAGGCATCGGATTAGGGGTTATTTCCGGGATTGGTTTAGTGATTGAAGTCTTTATTTTTAAGATGCCCCCTACTTCACCTCCGATTACCGTGATGTTAATTATTCTTGCCGTTGTCACTTGTGCATCCATTCTAGAAGCTGCCGGTGGTTTAAAATATATGCTACAAGTTGCCGAAAGAATACTGCGAAAAAACCCTAAAAGAGTCACGCTTATCGCGCCTTTTGTGACTTACTTTATGACATTTTTACTAGGAACAGGTCATGCGGTTTATTCAATTATGCCTATTATTGGTGATGTTGCATTAAAAAATGGTATTCGGCCAGAAAGACCTATGGCAGCGGCCTCTGTTGCCTCTCAAATCGCCATTACTGCTTCACCAATTTCAGCCGCAGTGGTGTATTATTTAGCTCAAATGGCCAATATGGGAGATAATATTAATTTAGTTTCGATACTAATGGTAACCGTACCTGCGACACTTTTTGGTACTTTAATGATGTCTTTATACAGTTTAAAACGCGGTAAAGAACTGGATCAAGATGAGGATTATCAAGCTCGCTTAAAAGACCCTATTTGGCGTGATAAAATAATTAATACCACTGCAACTAGTTTGGATCAAAAATTACCGAACTCTGCCCGTAATGCTGTACTGATATTCTTACTCTCTATTGTCATTATTGTTATTATTGCCATGGTGCCTGAAATAAGAACACTCACTGAAGGTGGTAAACCTATTAGTATGTCAGTGATTATTCAGATGATGATGCTCGCTTTTGGTGGGATTATTTTAATTGCCACTAAAACTGATCCGCAAAAAGTACCCAATGGGGTTGTGTTTAAGTCGGGTATGGTGGCTGCTATCGCTATTTTTGGTATCGCTTGGATGTCTGATACCTATTTTCAATATGCGATGCCACAATTTAAATCAGGCATTATTGATGTGGTGACATTACACCCTTGGACTTTTGCATTAGCATTGTTTATTGTTTCAGTGGTAGTTAACTCACAAGCTGCAACTGCAAGAATGATGTTACCCGTCGGTTTGGCATTAGGCCTTGAGCCAGCCCTGTTAATAGGATTAATGCCAGCCGTATATGGATATTTCTTTATTCCTAATTATCCTTCAGATATTGCAACCGTCAACTTTGATACATCGGGAACCACTAAAATAGGTAAATGGTATTTTAATCATTCATTCATGTCTGTGGGGTTAATTGGTGTTATCTCTGCTTGTTGTTTGGGTTATGTGCTTGGTCAATTAATCATTGGATGATAAACGATAACCTTAATCGTGTATAAACAAATTAATAATACGCTTTTATTATCTTAAGCAGAGTTTAAGTTAGCTCTGCTCAAGATAAGTTAACCGAGCCCAATAACACCTATTTTCTGCGTTAAATCATCTACCAATAGCCAGCTATTGCTACGATGATTCGCCTTGAACTACGCAAAACTAACGGCACCGTATGAATGTAAATATTCAACATTATTATTTAAAATGATATTTCGAGTCCATTATCCCGAGTTGAGGTTAAGTAAATATCGAAACAAACAAGCATCAACTTCAATAATAAAGACCTACCCATGAGCACCTTAAATTGATAAAATTTTCTGACAAATTTTGAACAATTTAATGAATATTTGATTCACCTCTATTAAACAAGATTTATGTAACTATTTCAGAATGGCATTCTTGTGTTAATGTATTACAAATGTTATAAATCTTCCTCGTTGAATAAACTAACTGTCCAAATTTAACAAAACTATACTTAGTAAATTCTTAGCATGCGAGTAGCATTTAAGGACATACAAACAAGTCTAACCGTAAATTTAAATAATTATATAGAGGTATTTAATGTCTTCGACAAAGTCTTTTGATGCTATTAAAGCGATTAAATTAGAAAATGACAAATCGGCAGGAAATCTTATAGATGTCATGCCAGTTAAAGTTCAAAAAGCTGATATCGATCTTTCTTTCCTTGATAACTTAAGCGTTGACCACCCTCGCCTACTAGTTCAAAGCAAAGATCTTCCTGCATTCAGAACAAGCCTCAAAGCCGATGCTGGATACTGTAAATTTGATGCATTCATGAACAACTCAACAAACAAGTTCATGGATACAGTGCCTTACGCAGAGCCAAAAGCTTACCCAGAAGAAACAGTAGGTAAAGCATCGTTATGGCGTCCTTATTGGCGTCAAATGTACGTGAGTTGTCAAGAAGCATTCAATGCAACACGTAATTTATCTATCGCAGGTATTGTTTTAGAAGATGAAGCAATTATCGCAAAAGCAAAAGCATGGACACTACAATTAGCGTCATACGATCCAGAAGGTGTTACCTCTCGTGGTTATAACGATGAAGCAGCTTTTCGTGTTATTGCAGCAATGGCTTGGGGTTACGATTGGTTACATGCTTACTTTTCAGATGAAGAGCGTGAGCAAATTAAACAAGCATTAATCGTTCGTTTAGAAGAGATAATGCATCACCTTGAAGTGACTGTTGATTTGTTAGCAAATCCTTTAAACAGCCACGGTGTCCGTAGTATCAGTTCTGCGGTTATTCCAACCTGTATCGCACTATATAATGAATATCCTAAAGCACGTGAATACATTGAATACGGTATTGAATACTATGCAACGCATTACCCACCATGGGGTGGTGAAGATGGAGCATGGGCAGAAGGTCCTGATTACTGGAATACACAAATGGCGTTCTTGGGTGAGTCTTTTGACCTACTGAAAAGCTACACGTCTATTAACATGTTTAATAAAGAGTTTTACAAAAATACCGGTGATTTCCCGCTTTACTGTATGCCTGTACATTCAAAACGTGCAAGCTTCTGTGACCAATCAAGTATCGGTGACTTCCCTGGTTTAAAACTAGCTTACAATATCAAGCATTTTGCTGGTGTGAACAACAAGCCTGAATACATTTGGTACTACAACCAATTGAAAGCGCGTGATACTGAAGCGCATACAAAATTTTACAACTTTGGTTGGTGGGATTTTGGTTATGACGATTTACGTTTTGATTACCTATGGAACGATATGCCAGAAGTTGCACCAAGTGATGCGCCACTTCTAAAAGTATTCCCAACAACAGGTTGGGCTGCATTCCATAGCAACATGACTAACCGTGAAGAGCACATCCACATGGTTTACAAATGTAGCCCATTTGGTTCAATCAGCCACTCACACGGAGACCAAAATGCATATACATTACATGCATTTGGCGATACATTAGCTGCTATCACTGGTTACTACGGTGGTTTCGGTGTAGACATGCACATCAAATGGCGTCGTCGTACTTTCTCTAAAAACCTACCATTATTTGGTGGAAAAGGTCAGTACGCAGAGAATACAACGACTAAGTTTGAAGGCGAACATCAAGATCGTTACTGTATCGAAGCTGGCGGAAAAATCAGTGATTACGATACTGAGTCTGAGGTATTATTTGTTGAAGGTGATGCATCAACTTCATACCAATTCCATAATCCAGATTTAGAGTCTTACAAACGTAAAATTTGGTTTGCTAAAGGTAAAGTGTTTGTCATGCGTGATACGGCAACACTTAAATCTGAACAAGATTTAACGTGGTTATTACACACAACATTTAAAACTGAAACATCAACGGATTCATTCCAAATAATCGGTGAGAATGCTCTATTAGACGTTAGCTTCATTAACGATTGTAAAGATGATCTGCTTTCAATTGATAAAGTAGAAGGTTTTGGTGAAGTTGATCCTGCTGAATTTGCTGAACTTGAAGTTCATCGTCATGTTGAAGCTAAATTCAAAGCTAAAAAAGAGCATGAAATCTTAACATTATTAGTACCAAGCAAATTAAATGGTCCTAAAACGGACGTTTCGTACACATTAATTGATAAGACTTTAACACTCACTATTGATGGTGAAGTGGTTATTATTGAGTTGTAATAAACCCAAAAACAACTTCTAAAATGAACAGCCAGCTATTTTAATAGGTGGCTTTTTTTATGGTTTTTGTTCAATCGTAAAGTAGTGAGAAAGTTAAGGTTTAAACAGACTGAGTGATTACCGCCGCTTGTAATTGTTGTTCTACTTGACTGTCCGTTGGCTTATCATCAATATCACTACTAAACTCACTATCCTTAATCTGTTCAGAATCCTGTAAGATTTCAAGCATATTTGAAGCGACTTCTGGTACCGAATCAACAAAGGTGCTGGCGACTTCCAGTGCTTGTTCTGGCATGTTTTCAACCACTTGCTGCATGTAGTCATTCATTGCATTTTCAGTATTTTCTGATGCTTCTGATTGATCAATGTGGTTACTTTCATTATCAAGTAAATGATTAGCATAAGCCTCTGCCACATCATGAGAGGATTCTGGTAATGCCTCTGAGACGGTTAATGCTATTTCAGCAGATTGTCCAGGAGTTATCTCAGATAAACGATTATAAAGCTCCGTCGCTGTGTTTTCTGTTGTAGCGGCGACTCTATCAACAGGACGCATTGCTTCCAGAGAATCAGAAAGATGGGTGACATACTGTTCAGTCATTTCGAGTACTTCACTTGCATGGTCTTTAGACATATTCTCTGCAGCTAATTCCATCAAATCAATACCGCTATCAGGCATCGCATTAGCAATCGCAACAACTATCTGTGTATATTGTTCAGGATACTCAGACGTGATCCAATCAACCAATTTATCCGCTTGCTCAGGAGATGCATTGGTTAATGCTTCTGCAATATGAATACTCATTTCAGGGGCAGCTGAAGTAATGGCAGCGTACAATTTACCTATATCAATAGCCTCTATTGTACTTAACGCAGCCGCTAAATTAGAGGCTTTGTGTGGATGTTTTAATATCAGCGCTTTAGCCATATTAACAGCTGCAGATGGATTTTTATTGGCTAAACTGATAGCGACTTCAACTTCTGCGTTAGATTCGAATTGTTCTTCATGATAATGAGTACGTGGGTCTAATTCAGACACAACCCCACTGGGTGTTTGCATAACGAAGCTGTCTTGTTCTTCGAGCGGTAAAGACTGATGTTTTTTCATATATAAAATAATATAAATTAATAGTGTCAAACCAACTACATTAATGAAAGTAAACAACGCTTGGCTACCAAACAAATCCATTACAAGTGAAGCAAAATAAGGGCCTATAATACTGCCCAATGCATAGATCAGTAACAGAGAACTCATTGCAGATAAAATTTGTTCTTTTAAAACACTATCAAAGGTTTCAGACATACTCATCGGATATAAACAGGCAACTAATCCTGTGATGATGGCAATGTTTAATAAAGTAATTTTAAATAAATCCATGGTCATCAAAAAAGGCACAAAAAAGCTTAAAACGATCACTGTTGCAACCATCCATAACATCACTTTTCGGCGGTCAAAATGGTCAGAAAAATAGGCAATTGGAAATTGTAATAGAATGGCGCCTGAAATAGCCGCGCCCATAAAAATAGATAAATCTAAATCTGTAATACCATTTTGACTCGCAAAAATAGGTAATAAATTCAATAAACCCGCATAGAGAATGCCACAATAAAAACAGCTAACAGCCCCTAAAGGAGAGAGTTTAAAAATAGTTATCAAAGACATGGATTGGCTATTTTCTATTTGAGGGCCTTTTTGTCTACTAATTACGATCGGCGTGATAGATAAACTAAAAAGAATTCCGCACAAAACAAACAAAGTATTACCTTCGATAGGCGCTATATTTAATAAAAATTGGCCTGAAAATAATGCCGACATTATCATCATTTGATTAATCGACAGTATTCTTCCTCTGTTTTTTTCAGTGGAACTATGGCTTAGCCAACTATCAAGTGTGGCATTTGTACAGGCAATACAGAAGCCTGTTAATGCTCTCATTGCACCTAAAACTAAGGGGTCGGGATAGAGCCCCGATACTAAAATAGCAACGGATGTTAAGCTACCACACATTGCAAAAATGCGGATATGGCCAACACGTTGTAATAAGGTACGGCTGTAATAGGCACCTAACAAAAATCCAACTGATAACATAGATAACACAATACCGATGTTATTAAGACTGATGCCATCATTTTGCATTCTTACAGGGATTAATATATTGCTTAGCCCATAACCCAGCATCAACATAAATCCACTGGTTAATAATAGTGCTAGAGGCCTAAGGGTCATTATCACGACATAATTCTCTTTTATACAGATAGGAAGAAGGAACGGTAATTTTGAATAACATTCGATGAAAAGCTAACTTAACATTTCGATAGGTAGTATTAAAGCGCACAAAGTAATTGATAACACAATGAGTCATTTAAACATTGTAGGTGTTACTCTTATTGATAAACAACACCATGATGTTTTAACCATCCGTGACTATGTTTATTTTGTGGGTCTTTATGCGTCCAATTTATACCCATGTTACCTCAAAATGCTTTATCAAGCACTCGATCGGATGCTAGATCAAGGCGCAATATTTGTTAATGGTACACCCTTTTCACTTGTTGCAACGCTGAGGTAGTATTCGAGCGAGTGCCCCACAGGGCAAGCCAAATTGTACTCATCTTCGTTGTTATAAAATATCAATGTAGAATAACTATGTTTCAATTTTATGCCTAGAAGCTAAGCACAATTTGGTTTGTTGATTTTGTATCTTGAAGTCACATGGGTATACTCACCACCCTTTGAGTTATATTCATACACACCATAAAATTCGACCATGTCACCTTTAATCAGGTTTGGAATACGTGGCGCTAAATCAATATTATGCGCAACGAGTAAGGTTTGTTTATTATTTAAACGAAGAATAAAACGTTGATGTTTCGCACCTTTTGTATCATCAGACAAAATATGGATAACATGCCCACTTCCTTGTATTTGAAAATCGTGTTTCTGGGAAAGATAAGCTTGCTTGATAATTTCATCATTCGCTAAACTCGGTAATGAAAATAAACTTAAAAGAGAAAATATAAGGAACAATATGAATTTCATAACAACGCCTGTATTGGTTATGTTTTTATCAAAAATAAAAAAGCCATGATTATAAATCTATAATCATGGCTTCGATTTAGCGTAATAAACTCTGCTTTAGTTTAATACTGATGCTAGACCTTTTTGTAATAAATCAGTCGTCGTACTATCACCTGAAAAATAACTCATGGCAATTTGAGTGAATTGGCTAATCATCGCAGGACTTAACCCTAACGCTTCAAATTGTTGTGTTAATAATGCAAGACCGCTCAATGAAGACGCAACACCACCCGCTTTTGATAACATATCAGTTAAACCACCGCCTGTACCTGAACTTAACGCAGGAACAGCAGCTAAAAGAGAGCTCATATCAGGAACACCAGTACTTAATTGACTAAACTCATCAGTTGATAAAGAACTTTGCGCAAGTTGCATTATTGAACCTAAACCGCCTGAAGCTTGTGTTTCTGATACACCTAGTTGCTGCGTTAAGGTTGGTAATAATCCTGTTGCGATATTGGTTGCCGTTGAAATAGTTGATGCTTTTTCAGTTGCAACACTAGAAACAGCTTCAGCTTTAACGGCTGCTGGCGTGGTTTCTTCGCCACCAAATATAGAATCAAAGAATCCTGCATTTGCAACACTTGTTATTGAAATTAGAAGAGTTGTTGCCAGTATGTGTTTTTTCATTATGTTTCCTAAATATAAAATTGTTAAGTTGCAATACTATCAGGAAATTTTTACAGATACACTGAATGTTAAAAACATTTATCAATTTTATATTTAAAGATTCTGCAATGAATTCATTCATTGAGGCGTTTATAAGAGTAACTCCAAAGCCTCTGGAATTTGCTTTGAAGTTACTTTTTATAGTCAATTACAACAGTTAGCAGCATTAAGAAAGTTTAAATTGTGCCACCAAAGCCGTTTGATCTGTTGCCAGCTCTTTTAATTCACCACTGTCTTTTGCAGAACGCTCTGCACTTGAAGCAATGCTTTCTGCCATATCAGAAATTCTAACAATATTTTCAGCGACTTCTTTAGCAACACTGCTTTGTTGCTCAGAAGCACTAGCGATTGAATGACTCATATCATTGACTAATTTAAGATTTATCACCATTTCATTTAATGAGTGGTTTGTTTGTTCGGTTTTTGTTACCGATTTCTCGGCTTGGATTAAGTTTGTTTCAACAATGGAGACTGCTTGACTCGCTTTATCTTGCAGGCTTTTTATCATCTCACTTATTTCACTAGAAGATTTTTGTGTTCGATTAGCCAGTGTTCTCACTTCATCAGCAACAACAGCAAACCCGCGACCTTGTTCACCTGCTCGAGCAGCTTCAATGGCGGCGTTTAACGCTAATAAATTTGTTTGTTCAGCAATACTTTGGATAACATTCAGTATTTCGCCTATTTGGTGTGATTCAGTGGATAACTCTTGAATAATATGTGTTGCTGAATCCAATGATAATTTTAACTCATTGATGAATTGTAAATTCTCTTGAGTATTATCCATATTGTTTTGAGCTTGCTCTGTAATAGATGAAACAGATTGACTCGCATCTGCGGCATGATTAGCAACTTCTTGAACAGCCGTTTCCATTTGTGTTACTGCTGTCGCCACTGATTCAGTTTGTGCTCTTTGCTGATCAACATCTTTGCTTGTTTTGGCACTCATAAGGTAACTTTGGCTAGCAACATCATTAATTGTATGTGACGCAGCTTGAATTTTGGAAATAACATTACTTAACTTATCTTTAAGCAAGTTAATGTTTTTGGCTACCATTCCCATTTCAGAATGATAATTACCCTTTATGGAATAAGAAAGGTCTCCTTCTGACAAACGTTGTAAAGCATGCATAATTTCTGTTAAAGGGATTTTAATTGCGCGTGTCACAGTTGTTGCGACAGTAATAGAAATAACAATGGCTAAAGCAGACAGTAATAAGTTGATTAATATTGAATTTGACGACGCTTCTTCTGCATCGATTAGTGCATTTTCTGATAATGAGCGAATAGCCGAAATTTCTTTACTAAATTCTTGGCTGATTAACGTCATAATTTTTGCTGAATCGACTAAGTTTTCTCTGCTTTTCTCATTAAGAGAAATAAACGCTAAATGCTGTTGAAAAAGACCTTCTGGTAATGAAATAGCACGGGTAATGGCATCAACATATAATTGAATGTCTTCGCTAATATCAGGCATAGCTTTCATGGTATTTGTAGACTTTTCAGAGAAACGTTTTAAGTAACCTGCTAATTCTGTTTCGTAATCTACAATTTTTTCTTTTGATATGACAGCCAACGAACGTTGCAAATAAGTCACCGCACCATCTCCTTGCTTTTGGATATAGTTAAGCTCCCAAATTGCTTTTTGGTTATTTTGATCCGTTGCTTCATTGGTCATATCGGACATATCTTGCGCGAAAAAAAGCCATTCTTCATCAAAACTATTAAGTTCTGAAAAAGCGGTTTGACGTGCTTTAATACGTTGGTCATGGATAGAGAGATGTTGATTGGCTTTATTAAGAAAATTTTGAGCATGCCCTTCAATGGTATTCAATTCGGCTAATAATTCAGGATAATCCTGCATGTCACCATTTAAAGAGGTGGATAATTGTTGATATTGTTCACGAGAAATATTGAAATTTTTAACCAGTTTATTTCGTTCTATGTCAGATTCTGTATTAGCATGCTGCATCATCGCGCGGTTTGCATTTTGTAAATGCAACATCAATGTATTAGTTTTATCTAATAAACTGGTTAGCGTTGAAGCGGTGAGCTTCAATTGACTGGCCATTTTTAATTGCGCGAAATAGGCTGAACCACTGATAGTAAGCATAAGTAAAGTGACAATGGCAAAGCCAAGTAACACGCGATGAATAAGTGATAACCGCATCTATTTCTCCGTTGGTTATTTATAATATTAAGGTAATTTACTAAAAATATTAGGGTGGTCTAGCCATTGGAATATTTGGGAATAAACCTTATCAACAGCAAACCACTATTCTCAATAACTATAGTAGTTAATCGACTTTTAAAAAGTCACGTTTTTATAAAGATTTAACTCAAAAATACGCGAAAATAGTGGCGCTGTATCGGTTTGCTGATGCACAATTGATCTTATGTGGTTGGCGTTGAATTTCCTTCATCTAATAACAACTTGATACCAAGTGCAATTAAAACTGTTCCGGTAAGACCTTCCATCCAGGTTAACATCGAAGAGTTTTTAACTAATTTTTGAGCCGAATTAATCGCAATGGACAGTCCACATTGCCAAACATTTGCAATAACAAAATGAATCCCTGCCATCATAAATGATTGTAGGAATAATGAATGATTAGGATCAATAAATTGAGGTAAGAAAGCCAAGTAAAATATCGCTGTTTTAGGATTTAATACGTTTGATAAAAAACCTTCACGTAATGAACGCATGGCTGAAAATTCACGGTAGGTATGATCTGCAGGTACTGAAATTCCTTTTACACCACGATAAGTTGCTCTTAAAGAACTGAAACCAAGCCAGATAAGATAAGCGGCGCCGATCCATTTCATTACCTGAAATAACTGTGCAGATTGTAATAAAATGGCAGAAATACCAACGGCAGAAAAACCTGCATGTATGAATAACCCTGAACAAATACCAAAGCTCGTAACACAACCGTCTTTAGCACCCGAACGACTGGTATTTTTGATAACCAAAGCGGTATCTAATCCAGGCGTTAATGTCAGGATAGTAATTGCTATTAAAAAAGTGTCTAAATGTTGAATATACATAATTGTTAGCCTATGAAAATAAATATGTTTACGTTTGTAAGTACATGTTGTTGGTTATTGTTTAGTGCAAGAATAAATTTTGTTATCTACCTTTGCTTGAACCTCAAGTTTTGTTTTAGTGAGTAAAAGTATTTTAGAGGATTCATTAATCGTTTCTGGCATAAGCTTTTCTAAATTAATTATTTTTGCCAATTCTGGATGGCTAACATTAATCAGTTTTAGATCATTCGATGCATAAATAATCTCATCATTATCAATTTTCCAGGTGGAGTTATCAGATAACTGATAGTCCAAGGCAGAAAAGTTAGGAATCGTAAATGAAACAAGCCCTTCTCCAGTGGATTTAAAGTCCTTTTTAAAATGGATGTTATAGTCAAATTTTACGCCCATTTTAAGTTGTTTATGTTGCATCGCGCCTTTGCAATTCCAACTTCCATATAAATTTGTTTGATTAATATTTTTAGTGTCTTTAGTTAATACAGATCCAGAAGCTAATACTGAACCAGACATGATAAGCGCGATCATGGGGAAAGCAGAAATAAATGGCATTAAAATCCTTAACAAAGTTTAAACTCTCTCGAGTTTAATAAAGAACATCATCTATTTATATCACGTAAAATACCAATCAGTCTAACAATCTAATCGTTCTTGATTGAGTCACTGAGTTAATGGCATTGCTATTATGCATGATGCAGTGATATTTTTTGTCTTTGGTGAGACCTAACTTGATAAATAGAAACCAAAACTAAACAAAGAATTAATGCCATACTTGTACTGCCTAATACCCCCTGCCATCCCCAATTTTGAAAAAATGGGTCGATATAAAAAACACCTAAGCTACCTCCGCTGTAATAAAAAAGACTATAAAGTGCCATCGCGCTACCCTTCCCTTTTTTTACACTGCGACTAACCAGTGTACTTGCTTGAGCATGGCAGAAGAAAAAACCAGCAGCCATCATGATCATGCCAATCATCATCAGTGTTAGATGCTGGTTACTTAACATAATATTAGCCCCTAACATAATAAATATGCCCGTTGTTATACCTGCTATTTGACCATGTTTTTTTGAAAATTTACCCGCAAATGAAGCACTACATGTACCCCCTAAAAAGGTGATAAACATGATACTTCGGACACTCCCGGGTAACAAATAAGGAGCCCCTTTAAGAACTGTCATTAGGTAACTAAATTGATTCATAAAACATCCGAATGCTAATGCACTAATGGCATAGAGAATCACTAATTCAGGAGATAATAAGTGTAATGAAAAAGCTTTAACACTCTGTTTTATTTTAAATTCTCGTTTAATAAAATGGCGCTGTTTTGGTAATAAAACGAATACGATACAAAATAATAAGCTACTAATAATGGCAATGATAAAACCAGCTGAGCGCCAACTTTCAAGTAATTCTCCGCCTATACCACTAATAAGACGACTACTAATACCGCCAATAGTATTAGACGCGATATAAAACCCTACGGCTGCAGGTAACCAACTTTTTCGTAATTCTTCCCCTAATAATGGAATTGCGATAGCCGGACAGGCGGCCAAAAAAGCACCTTGGAGAAAACGTAATACTAAAAATAGAGAATAATTTTCCACCATTGGTAATAACAATGAAAGACACAAACCAACAATCATAGAATTTATTAATACAGATGTTCTGCCCATTGCATCAGACCAGCAAGCAATAATGACCAAACCTATACCCATGCCAAACCATGACGCTGACATAGCAAGGTTTACTGCCAATAGGCTAATGCCAAAACTGTGCTGAACTTGGGGTAAAACAGCTTGTAACCAATATATATTGGAAAACGTAGCAATGGAACAAAGACAAACTGATATAACTAAGCGATTGTAATGGGTTATTTTTTTCATTGTTATAGTGTGTTAAGTCATGGATGAAGCAATCATAACGGGCTATTATCAATAAATAAATTATCATATTTCTATGACATCCATAAATATTTTTTATGCTCATTAATATAAAAAATTGTTTTAAAAAATTTACGGTTATTGTGCTTTATTAAGGAACACTAAATGGAATTTAGACAGTTAAAACATTTTGTTGCAGTTGTAGAAGCGGGATCAATATCAGCCGCCGCTCGTCACTTAAATTTGGCTCAACCCGCCATTAGTGCGAGCATCAAAAAGTTAGAAAGTGAATTAAATATTGCCTTATTACATCGACGAGACAGAGGGGTAAATCCGACGCAAGCAGGACTGGAATTTGTTAAACATGCGAGACAAATTCTTCAACAAGTTAAAGATGCTAAATTAGCCATGCATGCGATTGAAGGTTTGGATCATGGTGAAGTTCAAATTGGCGTGCCAACCATGTTAGGGTCTTATTATTTTCCTTCTATCTTAATGGCTTTCAAGCATATTTATCCTGCCTTAGATTTGAATATTATAGATTTAGGCACACAGAATATTCGTCAAAAAATACTCGATGGTGACATGGAATTAGGTGTCGTTGCAGATAAAGACTTAGTGCCTGAACTTGACAGCAGAAAATTAATTCAGCTAGAAGTTGTCGTCTGTATGTCTCCTGACCATCCATTAGCAGCAAAAGAAACTATTCAATACAAAGATTTTTTAGCGCATGAATTAATCCTTTTTCAAAAAGGTTATTATCTTCATTCGGTCATTGAAAAAATTAGCCAACAAGAACAATGCAGACCTAAGGTAGCTTTTACCAGTAACTTATTGCCTTTGATTAAATCAGTGGTCCGAAAAGGTTACGGTATTTCACCAATGTGGAAAGTGGCGATACAAGAAGATGATAACATCGTTACTCGCCCTTTTGCCGAGCCGTTTTTCCTTGATTTAAGTTTAGCTTGGCGCCATGATAGTTATCTTTCTCGTGCGAATCAGGTTTTTAGAGATTTTGTTTTACAACATGTGAGTGATACTTCGAAAGACAAGAAATAAACGCACCAAAAAATCTAATATCAAGATTTCAGAGAGATGGTGTTCGAATAAAGCTTCGGATTATTAATTTTATTTAATAATGTTGCATCTGGCAGGCAATCATCATCAACATAATCAGCAAAATCGCCAGATGAATCAAATACTAAAATATCTAAGGCCAATCGGTCTAACCCATATAAACCTCGATGAATCATATCCGCTGAAAATACTAATAAATCCCCCGGTTTTAAGCTTATCTTTTGGCTGACAGATAGGTTTTCACTACTTTCTCTGCCTTTAATTTCTTGGCGTACATTGAACTCTTCTTCATTATCCCAACGTTTATGGGTACCGGGAACAAGTTCCATTCCTCGTTCATCAAATAAAGGAACTCGTAAATGCACAACTTGTGTTTCGTGGATAACTTTTTTCTGAATTTCCACGTCATGATCATATTGGCAATCACGATGCCAGAAGTCTTTTAGATCAGGATTGACAGGGTTAAAAAACAACTGAGTATTCATAAATGCGGGATTATTTTCAATTACGGATTCAATAATATGCATCATTTTAGTCGAGCTAATAAAGTTGAATAACTGCAACCGCTGTTCAGAACTGAGATATTGGCTTCCTGTTATTAAAGAAGAATTAAACGCTTCTTGTTCATAAAAATCTGCATTATCTTGTTTCCAAGCATTATGGAATTTCAAAATAACCTTGCGCAATGCCGCCATCTCATTTTCATTAAAATAATTTCTAATAACAAAATAACCTTGGTGATCGTAACTTTGTTTCAATGATATTGATTCTAGATTTGTGGTAGTTGCTGTATTCATGACTTGTTGATTCATTAATCGATATTAACCTGTTATTGCATGTTGTTTAACAAACTCAGTAAACACTTTTAACCGAGTTGGCATATATTTATTCTGAGCATATTGCATAGCAATCACGCCTTGATAATTTCCTTTCATTTTCCAGTCTGCCAGTACAGGGATAACAAGATTGTTCTTTAATGCATCTTTAATCACAAAATCAGGAAAGATCCCAATGCCAAAACCATCAATAACCCCTTTCAAACGCATTTGAGAATGATTTACTGCATAACGTCCTGTCACAGCAATAATATGACTCGTGCCACCTTTTATAAATTCCCATATATGGTCAGTAGCAGTTTCGCCTAAAAATAAGCAATCGTGATCTTTTAAATCACGTGGATCATTAGGAAGTCCTCGTTTTTCAAGATAAGCAGGACTGGCGCATAAACTTAAATTTACCTTGCCAATATTCTGCATGATCAACCCTTCTGATGGTTTATCCGTCAAACGAAAAACCACATCAATTCCCTGTGAGATGATATCAATATCACCATCCGAGGCGAGAAGTTTTAAATCAATATTAGGGTATTGAGTTAAAAAAGGCGTGACTAAAGGTTGGATAACAATGGTTAAAAAGGCTTTAGGAGCGGCCACCGTTAATGTCCCAGAAGGGTCAACATGCTCTAAGTTTGAAATATCAAGTGCATGTTGTGCGGCTTCAACCATAATCGTCGATTGCTGATAAATCTTTTTACCAGGTTCGGTTATCAATAAACGCCGCGTAGTGCGTTCAAATAACTTAACTGATAATGCACTTTCTAACCGCGTTATTAGCTTACTTAATGCAGATGGTGTAACACCTAGTTTTTTGGCGGCGGCTGTAAAGCTTCCTTCGTTAACAACAATGATAAACGTTGCAAGATCGGGAAGTAAAGCAATGAGTTTATTTGTGACCATGATTCATTAATGCTTTTCCAATTTGGTATCTAATAAAGTAATAGGATTCAATTATAATCTAATGGTTGAGATTTTCCTTAATTGAATTATTAATTGTTAAGTGCGCTTGTTGGCATAAAAGTAAATGGCATTAACAGGCTAAATCCCAACCAAAATAAGAGCAATATAATTATCAGAATAAAAATCATTATAAAGGAAATACTATGTCATCATCATTCTATCAGCAGATTCAACAGCAAATTGACGAAGTAAAAACTGAAGGTTTGTATAAATCTGAACGCATTATTACTTCCGCACAAAAAGCATCTGTTACGATCTCTTCGGGCGAAGAAGTACTTAACTTTTGTGCAAATAATTATTTAGGTTTAGCGAATCATCCCGCCTTAATTCAAGCGGCTAAAGATGGAATGGATGAACATGGTTTTGGAATGGCATCTGTTCGTTTCATTTGCGGGACACAAGATTCACATAAAGTACTAGAAAATAAGTTATCTGCCTTTTTAGGCATGCAAGACACCATTCTTTATACCTCTTGCTTTGATGCCAATACGGGGTTATTTGAAACGATTTTAGATAAACAAGATGCGATTATTTCAGATGCGTTAAATCATGCTTCTATTATTGATGGTGTTCGCCTTTGTAAAGCAATGCGCTTTCGTTATGCCAATAATGATATGCAAGCACTAGAAGAACAACTTATTGAAGCAAAAAAAGCAGGCGCACGTCATACATTAATTGTTACTGATGGTGTATTTTCAATGGATGGCGTTGTTGCAAATTTACCTAAAATTTGTGATTTAGCTGATAAATATGATGCCTTAGTGATGGTTGATGACTCTCATGCAGTGGGCTTCATGGGAGAAAATGGTGCCGGAACACATCAACATCATGATGTAATGAACCGGATTGATATTATTACGGGAACCTTGGGTAAAGCAATGGGTGGTGCTTCTGGTGGTTACACTTCTGGGAAAAAAGAAGTTATCGATTGGTTACGTCAACGTTCTCGTCCCTACCTATTTTCTAATTCCGTTGCACCTGCCATTGTTTCTGCATCGATTAGAGTATTAGATTTACTGGCAGAGTCTGCCGGGTTACGTCATCGATTGTGGGAAAACAGCGAACATTTCAGAGCACGCATGGAACAAGCTGGTTTTACGATGGGAGGTGCGGATCATGCCATTATTCCGATTATGTTGGGTGATGCAAAAGTTGCAGCGGAATTTGCAGAACGTGCTTTAGAAAAAAGCATTTATGTTGTTGCTTTTTCATTCCCTGTTGTTCCTAAAGGACAAGCACGTATTCGTACACAAATGTCAGCCGCTCATACACGCGAACAACTTGATCGAGCCATTGATGCATTCATAGAAGTTGGACAAGAAATGGAGTTAATTAAATAATGAAAATTAAAGCGCTCTCAAAGTTAAAAGCACAACCGGGCATTTGGTTAACACAAGTTGAAAAACCCGAAATGGGCCATAATGACCTGCTTATTCGTATTAAAAAAACAGCTATTTGCGGCACTGATATGCATATTTATAATTGGGATAGCTGGTCTCAAACAACCATCCCTGTTCCAATGGTTGTTGGCCATGAATACGTAGGTGAAGTAGTGGGTATTGGACAAGAAGTACGTGGATTTGACATTGGAGATCGTGTTTCAGGTGAGGGGCATATTACCTGTGGGCACTGTCGAAATTGTCGTTGTGGACGAACCCATCTTTGTCGAAATACATCAGGGGTTGGTGTGAATCGAACCGGTGCCTTTTCTGAATTTTTAGTGATTCCCGCTTTTAATGCATTTAAGATTCCAGCTGGGATTTCTGATGATATTGCTTCAATTTTTGACCCTTTTGGTAATGCAGTTCATACCGCCCTTTCCTTTGATTTAGTCGGTGAAGATGTGTTGATCACCGGAGCAGGCCCGATCGGTATAATGGCGGCAGCAGTTGCTAAACATGTAGGTGCTCGTCATGTAGTGATTACGGATGTTAATGAATATAGACTGACACTTGCCAAAAAAATGGGTGTCACACGTGCAGTCAACATTGAAAAAGAAAATATTGAAGATGTTATGTCAGAACTTAGTATGACCGAAGGTTTTGATGTCGGACTTGAAATGTCGGGGAACTCCTCTGCGTTTAACAGCATGTTAAAAAATATGAATAATGGCGGTAAAATAGCGTTATTAGGCATACCTCCTTCAAATATGACTATTGACTGGAATCTCGTTATTTTCAAAGGTTTAATTATTAAAGGAATTTATGGCAGGGAAATGTTTGAAACCTGGTACAAAATGGGCTCATTAATACAATCAGGCTTAGACTTAAGTCCTATCATAACGCATCATTATAAGATAAATGATTATAAAGAAGCGTTTGAAAAAATGGGATCTGGTCAGTCTGGTAAAGTGATATTAGATTGGGAGTAAGGAGCTGATAACTTGAAACATCTGCCATTCTGTATTTTAATCATGGCAGATGTTTCAAAATTTATTGTTGTGTAAATATAATATCTCCGTAATAGGATTCAGCGTTTTTACCACTGTTATCTGAATCTGTCATGATGGCGATAACATCAATATATTGATAAGATTTTTGGTTTTCTTTATCACTGCCTTTATCACCAAAAATATCTATTAAGTCTTGATAAACATTTCGTTTTTCTTGATACCATTTACCTGTCTCGGACTCATTACCACGAACAGACATCATTTTGACATTAGAAGGTGCAAAGGGGTTATTCCATGACTGCCCTTTTGGTTGATTGCTCGACCAGACATAATTTAATGATTTGGTTTTCCAAACTAAAAAACCACCTTCGATAACCACATAAATACGCGCGACAAAGTCATCTCCTGCTTTCTCTCGTTCATTTAATCCGGTTAATTTTTTTTCAATTAACCATGACCAATTTAAATATGGATTATCTAGCAAATCAATCTTCTGCGTTAATACCAAACCAGATGCGCTATTATCACTTAGTGCCTGCAGCGATGTTTTGTCTTTATATTGCATTACCTTATAAAGGGAATTACCTGAAAATTCTTTTGCTTCCCACTGAGTAAGGCCATTATCTTTCCAATCGGTAATATTTATCGAAGCAAAAACATAACCGCTGCTGATGATAGTCAGTATAAAACCAACAGCTATAAAAATACCTTTAAACATCTTTATTCCTAAGATTTAAAAACCAGTAACAAACCACCAAAATAAATCATGACGGTGCCAGAAATGCGTTGCACCCATTTACCAAGGGCAGGTAAACAAGTCATATCACTTATTTTATGCACTGTTTTTGTTAATCCTGTGAACCATAAAAAAATCAAAGAAGCATGGATAGTAACTAAGCTAAATGCATGAAGCGCAGAGGGATGTTCAAACGACATAAATTGTGGGAAGGCAGCTAAATAAAACATAGACACTTTAGGATTTAAAAGTTGTGTTAAAAACCCCTCTACAAAATAATGATTTATTTTAATCTCGTGTTCATTCGACACAGTTTGAGTAATGTTAGTCTTGGGTGTGCTTGGACTTTGCTTATCTAGACTTTGTTTTTTAAAGGTTTGTAGTATCGCTTTGCTGCCAATATATAATAAGTAAAGCGCCCCTATTATTTTCACGGCAAAAAATAACTCCGCTGACTGTAAAACGATAGCTGATAAGCCTAGAATTGAAAAAGCACCGTGGAAAAAAGTGGCAACAAAAAGCCCTATAATATTTAAAAAGGCGGCTTTTTCGCCACTAGAAGAAACCGATTTAATGATTAAAACGCCATTAGGCCCTGGTGATATTACTAATAACAATGCCACTAGAGCAAACGTTAAAATTTCATTCATAAAACTGTCTCATATCAGGGAAAACTGAAAAGCAAAAAGACTACCTGATCATTTACTTGATTAGTTGGCTTCGGATTTTTTCAATACGCTTACGATTAACACCTAGATCAGATTGCCCAATTCGAGAAGCAGATCTTACCTCTATTATGGTTTCTCCAGTAACTGAATGTGTTGTATTTTCTGGAAAGTAAAACTCAACATCATCTACAAAGCGAAATATACTCGATGTAAATTCTGCTCTAATATAATCTTCATTATTGGTGATAATTTTTGCATCACCAGATGCTTCTAAGATCGCGATTAATTGTTGATGCGCGAGTTGTTGGTTGCCCTTAAATTGGATTGGAGCGATTGCATGTTCATCATCTGTATCTCGACTATTAACACAATTGGGTTTGTCTGGGCATGCTAATAATTGTTTATTTTCAGTGCCTAATTTAGGTGCTGTACCTGAACATCCCATTAACAACATGAGACTCGATATTATAATTGAAGCTTTCTTTTTCATTGTATTTACCTTATTGCTAAACATTATTAATAACCAATTATTGTTAACCTTAAAACAGTTTTTCCTGTTATGCCTTAAACCAATCAACATAATAACTTGGTTGAACAGAATACTGGTGGCTTAAATCTGTGATACTTTTTTGATCAGATATAGCTGAAGAATGAATACCACTAGTGATAAATAGGCTGCTTATATTAGCAATATTGGCACCAGCGATATCATGTTCTAGGCTATCGCCAACTGCAATGGCATTATCCCATCCCGCAACTAATTCTTTGCACATTATATAGATTTCTTTTTGTGGTTTCCCGTGCCAATGCACAATGCCTCCCATATCTTGATAGGCTTTAGCAATCGCACCAGGACAGGTTTTTAACGTGCCGTTGGGTAACATAGCAACAAGATCAGGATTACTAACCACCAGTTCAAGTTTTTTTTCATGAGCCAATTTTAAATCATCCATATAATTTTCAACATTACCTCTATCCACTCCACAACAAAGAATAAACGAAGCATCGTTGACATTGGCTTCAATCAAATCACAATCGTCCAATACGCTGACATCATTATCCCAAGTAAAATGTAATGCCTTTTTTCCTAGATGCTTAAACTTTCCTGATTTAAAATTATGGCGCATATGATCACCCGATGTTAATACATCGAAATATAAATCACGGCTAATGCCTGACTCATGTAAACGTTGATAAGAAAATGTGCCTGTTTTCCCGCTGTTAGATAAAATAACGACTTTTTTATTATGCTCTTTTAGAAATTTTAATGCTTCGATAGCTTCAGGAAATGCATCACCTCCATTATGTAAAACTCCCCATTGATCGAGAATAAAGGTATCAAAGGTGTTGATGATATCTTGGAGGCCGTTTATCATTTTCATTGTATTACTTCCTGAATATTTACATTGTATTTATGGCATAAAAGTTGAGTACAGGTTTACTAAAATAAGTAGTTAGACCTGTTTTGTTTGGTTAATTAAACGTTAACATTAACGCTTCATCAAAGGGTGCTATTTTCAATTAATTTTCTGCGTTGATAACTTGCTCTGCTTTCAACTCTTTGTTGGTGAGCGCGAAACTCGGGAAAGGCATCAAGCGAATAACCGCCTCTCTCAGCACGTGTATAACACCAATGCAGATAAGTATCGGCAATTGACCATTCATCTCCGTACCACCAATCAGAATTTTTAAGGCGTTGTGCAACCAAATCAAAATTAATTTTGAGTGCTATTTTTCCTCGCTCAACGACCTCATCAACTTCAGTGCTAAGCGTATAATAGGAAGGGATACAAACATGACGTATTGAGGGATGCAATGTGCTCGAAATCCACATTAAATCTGAGTAAACAATAGACTGTTGAAAGGCACCCTTCATCTCAGGCAATATTTTTGTTGTGCTGGATAGTGAATTTAAATAGATCAAAATGGCTGGATTTTCGGTCAACAATTTACCATCAACCAATAATGCAGGTACTTTACCGAAAGGGTTAACCTTTAAATATTGTTCAGACTTTTGTTCACCGGAGGCAATGCTAATCTTGCGGTATTCACAAGGTAATCCGAGCTCTTCAAGTGCATTGATCGTGACACCAGAGCAAGCACCAGGGGCATAAAATAAAACCAGAGACATATTGTTTACCTTATTGAGTCGATGAAAAACAGAGATTTAAAATATTAAGGTCTAATAGAGATGATGAGTTTACATTATTTTATAAGCGGTTTGTTATATAAAGAATTCTATTGTTTGAAAAA
>TARA_R110001583_G_scaffold65464_3_pt1 | contig 37805 bp, 30 predicted proteins | sample TARA_R110001583 | Tara Oceans TARA_R110001583 (sample SAMEA4398432) | marine metagenome | biome: Polar Biome; feature: [MES] marine water layer (ENVO:01000295) within the mesopelagic zone...; material: water (ENVO:00002006), including particulate matter (ENVO:01000060) such as...... | reverse complement strand
TTGATTATTTAGACCTCTTAAAAAGATCATATATTTAATTCCTTTAGTATTACCTATTTATAACAACATAAACTATTAATTTTTCCTTATTTACTGAGTGAAAACTGATCTTTTTCCGGTCAAATAATTAACCAGTGAAAAAATAAAGAGTGAACTTATGAACCAAACAACAAATTTAGTGACCAGTAAGTCAGAACAATTATTTTCTAAAGCAGTAAAGGTGATCCCTGGTGGCGTTAACTCTCCAGTACGTGCTTTTAACGGTGTTGGTGGTATTCCGCCATTTATTAAACGCGCTCAAGGCGCTTATATTTATGATGCTGATGATAATGCTTACATTGATTATGTCGGCTCATGGGGACCGATGATTTTAGGTCATAACCACCCTGCAATTTTAGAGGCCGTCATTAGTACAGCACAAAATGGTTTGAGCTTTGGTGCTCCTACAGAAGTAGAAATAACCATGGCCGAAAAAGTACGTGAATTAGTCCCGTCAATGGAATCATTGCGCATGGTTAGCTCGGGTACAGAAGCCACTATGAGTGCTATTCGCTTAGCCCGTGGTTACACTAACCGTGATAAAATCTTAAAGTTTGAAGGTTGTTATCATGGCCATGCTGACGCCCTACTAGTAAAAGCTGGCTCTGGCGCACTGACTTTAGGTGTACCAAACTCCCCAGGTATTCCCGCTGATTTTGCCAAGCACACCTTAACAGTTAGCTATAATAATATTGAACAAGTTAAAGAAATTTTTGCTGAATACCCCGATCAAATCGCCTGTATCATTGTTGAACCCGTCGCAGGTAATATGAATTGTATTCCGCCTGTTGAAGGTTTCCTTGAAGGCTTACGTGCCGTATGTGATCAATACAACTCACTATTGATTCTTGATGAAGTAATGACCGGTTTTCGTGTTGCATTAGGCGGCGCTCAAGCCCATTATAATGTCAAACCAGATTTAACCACCTTGGGTAAAGTTATTGGTGGTGGCATGCCAGTAGGCGCTTTTGGTGGTAAACAAAAAATAATGGATTACATTGCTCCAGTAGGTCCTGTTTATCAAGCGGGTACACTCTCAGGTAACCCAATTGCCATGGCTGCAGGTCTAGCTTCGTTAACAGAATTGGCAAAAGGTGATAAACATAAGCAGTTATCAGCAGCGACTGAAAAATTAGCCATGGGTTTAAAAGCCGCAGCAGAACGACATGGTGTTAATTTAAGCATTAACTATGTTGGTGGTATGTTTGGTTTTTTCTTTACTGACGACGACCAACCGATAACAACTTTTGAACAAGTAATGGCTTGTGATAGTGAGAAATTTAATCGCTTCTTTCATTTAATGCTTGAGCACGGTGTTTACTTTGCACCGTCATCGTTTGAAACGGGATTTTTATCTACCGCTCATAGCGATGATATTATCGAAATAACGCTTGAAGCTGCGGCTAAGTGTTTCGCACAACTGTAAATAATAACGCCTTAGCCATTCATGGCTAAGGCGTTGCTCTATTTAATTATTTTTAACTTGATCACAAGTAAAAAAGATAGAAAAGCCTCTATCTTAACAATGGCTTCAACATCGCTTCTAAACCATTTAATTTAACTTCATACATCAGTGCTAGCTGTTGTCCTAATTTTCCTTCAGGAAAGCCCTTACGATGGAACCACACCAAATAAGGTTCAGGTAATTGTAATAACTTTCGCCCTGCATACTTGCCAAAAGGCATGGTTTGGTTAATAGCTTCAATTAACGCTTGTTGATTTTCTAACACAAAACTCTCTCTTTATTCTTATGTTTACACTGCTGTATAGACAAAAAATCTCTTGTCATTAATTTACCATAAATTTGACATAAAAATGTCATCTATTCAGCTTAATATAACGTCAATTTAAAATATTTATCATGTTCAATAGCAAGGAAAGACGATGACAATTATTAGAAAGCGTAGTGCAGGTGATAAAAGTTATCTCCCTAAAAACGCTCGTGACAATCAATACATTTTAGCCGAATTTACCCTTACCGATGAACTCATTAACCGATTTTCACCCCAAATTAGCTCAGCAAAAAAAACGCCTTCTAGCACAAAAAATTCATCAGAAAACTATTGTGGATTTTACCAAGCATTAGCCAAGGTATTATTTGATTTTTCTGAACTTTTTGACGTAGAAAATTGCCTTTTTATTGCCAATGATAAACTGACTAGGGTGCGCTTTAATCAAGAAATGCACCAGTGGCAAACCAATCAGCAGATTTTGTTTTACTATAACCCTGAAAGTCACCATTTAAAGAAGTCCTTTTTTGATGCGAATAAACGCGCAAAAAAAATATCGTTACTATTTTTGACTACCGGCACAGATATCAGAGAAAATGCGGCAAAATTTCATGCAAAAGTATCACAATTAGTCATAGCCTTTGCTCAAAAAACAGCAATTGAACTAAGTGATATTCGCCTACGCGATCATCAACACATTACTTATGATTTATTTAACCAAGAAAAGCTAGATAAAAGCAAAGTAACGAATGACAATAAAAACTCAACAACACAAACACATAAGTTACGCTCTATCATTCATCGCTATGCTAGCCAACAGGTGACATTACCTGAATTTCATAGTGCCATGACGTACGCCATAATTAATTTGCCCATATCCAATAGATTGCTCAATATGGTGGATGTAGATCCCAATTCAACGGATCCATACAATCCACTTTATACCTATTTAACGGATACTTTTACGCAGTCCGCAAAACGCTATAATTTAAATAACGGCGCTTTGATCGCCAATGGTTTAGTACCCATCGTTCGTTACAGTATTCACGAAATTATTTCTCGCATAGGTGAATTACAGATGCTGGGCTACAACCCAGAACAAAATCCTTGTGGCATTGTCAGTAAGTGGGATGCAAGTGGATTAGTTGATAATGTGCAGTTGGTTTTTGTTGCTACGGATAAAAACCAAACCGAACATGGGTTTGGAGGTTTTCTCAATCAAATAGAGCAAGCAATTAAATTAATGGCTACCGAGCTAGAAATGGACCCTCATAAAGAAGAAGTTATTGTTAGGTTTCATCAACATGTCGCCTATAATTTTTAAATGATTTTAACGCGGTTTACTATGTATATTAAGCGGTAACATGCTTAATATACATTTGGCTAAGGATGATAAAACTCAAGATTTCACTGTATCTAATAGGTAACTGGATATTGAACTTCCTTGCTCAAGAGTTTATCCATGTATTGCTTGGCTTCATTGCTGAAAACTAAAAAATCTTTAGCTTCGATCAAAGGAACGTCGTCAATTTCATGATGTTCAAACCGCATTTCTAACTCGCTAATAATGTTTGCTTCGTATATATAACAAGCAATGGGCCTTTTAGTAAAAAGAGAGCATAGCATTGAAGACTTAGTTAACTTTGCCTGTAATGCGAGAGCTTCCAAAATTGAACTTGGGAAATTCCAATGTTTGGCAATATAGTATGTTATTTTTTTTGAGTTTTTAAACATCAGGTTTTTAAAAGCTAAAGTGTTTGGCTGACAGTCAGGGTGTACAAAAGAGAAGGCTTCTATCAGTAGTTGATAAATAACCATATCTCCCAAGTTACAGATCAAACCGATTAGATACCCTTGTGCAGACTCCGCTTTATAAGGAGACATGTTTATTAATTCTTTTGCGATTACCCCTGTCGAAAGGCTGTGCTTCCATATTTTATCGCCATATTGTTTGAAATATATAGGTGATTGTGGTGCTAATTTACTTACAAAACCGTTGATCACTCCCTCCATTAGCCCATTTGTGCCAAGCAACATAAATGCTGATTTGAGGTCTGTTATTTCTTTATTTCTTCTATTATAAAATGCAGAGTTAGCTAACTCTATGACTTTGCCCGCTATTACGGCTTCTTGTTGAATCAGCTCTATCAATATTTCAGTATCGAACTCTTTATTATTTAATTGCTCTAAAATTTCAGTTAACGATGTAGGTAATATAGGTAAGCTTTTCAATATATCTGTTGGATTATCAAATATTTTTTCAACCTGGTCAGCTACATAGCGAGATAGTTCATCATATTTCTCTGTTGTAGCAGGCTGCCCAAATAAAAAATCATAAAACTCTTTTTGATATTTTTCTTCCATTGAAACCAAATTAATCGACTTTGATGCTAGTGAAGTTTGTAATTCAGTTATCGCTTTTTCTTGCTCTTCCTCTATAAAATTTTTACTTTCTTCAAAATAGCAATAATTAAGCTGATTATTATTTTTAGAAGGTGAAAATAACGATGTAACTAACTTTTTAAACATATATTGATTGGTCCTGATGATGGGTCATTCCACACGTTAGTCAGAAGTAGGCACGAAAAATATCAACGGCTAAACGCCTTGTCCTTATAGAATATACTAGTTGTTTATCAATGTAACCTCGCTGTCCGTTTAAAGCCTGTACTCGCCGTAGACATTGTATACCCATTCCACTTACAGCCAGCCTGATTAACTAAGTAACAGTGTCTATTGCCCATTTTTACCAAGGCGAAAGTATGTAAATAGAGACTGTTATCTTCACCATTTAGCCTAAAACAACTTGTTCACCAATTAAAAAAATCGTAACAACTTGAATATAAAGGTTAATAATTTAATTTAACGAAAAGGATGTGTATTTTATAAACAAACAGGTTGACGATACAAATCCATCATGAGAATATACTCAGCAGTTGAGCAATAGCTCAACTTAGGGATTAAGTTAACATATTGTTTAAATGTAATATCGGTATTAGCGAGAATTAAAATTTATATGACAATATTTTAATATCTGCGGAGGTGATTTCCCGCTGATTTCTACGTAAAAGATTTAACCTTAATAAAAAACTTACTTACAACACGAAAAAATAAAGGGTTCACTATGTTAAAAAACATACAAAAAACACTAGTTTCGTCAACAGCAAAAAGGGGAATAAATATGTCTAACTCAAAATTTGGTAAACTAAGTGTGCTTGCAGCAGCCGTAATGGCTGTATCAGCACCTGCATACGTACAATCTGCCGAATTCCTTGATGGCCTTGCAGAGGTTAACTTTGGAGCGCTACAAAACTACCAAACAATTCAAGCTAAAGAAGGTGCATTTCGTCCAGCAGATGAAGAACAGTCGGCAGGCTTTGGTCGTCTTAGAGTTAACTTATGGCTTAAGTTCCACATCACCGATAATATCGTAGCCGATGTAGACATTGCTGAAGAGCCAAATGATTTCGGTAACAACGGCGACCGAGATTTTTCATTCCATCAAGATTTCGCGGGTATTGAATTTAATCTTCTAGGCCTTACCGGCAATGCAAGCGACGACTCTAACCTAACACTTCGCGTAGGTAACATCGGCGCAGCCCCATTCCAATTTAAAGGTTTTCAAGACGGCTCTGACAACCAAGGCAATGCGCTTATTGGTAATGGCATAACTGACTATGCAACGGCAGAAAACGGTGCTCAATTAAGCTACAGCAAGTCTTTTGATAGCGGCCTTATTCGTGGCTACAATGTTGCCGGTCATATCACTACGTCAAGTTTTGGTGAAGCTTTCCAAGAAGACAGAGGTTTTAACTATCGACTTCAAGGTACATTAGAATTTGCTGGCGGTTTTAAAGCTGGATTAAATTTCTTTCAAGCTAACCAAGGCGATCAATTGCGCTTTGAAAACGGCGTAGCAAGCATGGACGGTTTGACAACCACTAACTATCGCTTTGGTGATGGTGAAAACTACAACTTCTCAGCATCAGCTTCAAGTGAGCGTGATACACATGTTGGCGCTATGCCTGGTCTTGATCAGTCTATTATTCAGTTAAACTTAGCGTATCAGCCTACTCCGAATACCAGTCTGATTTTCATGTTAGGTAAGTCATCTGATGATTACACTTTCGCAGATACTGCCGGTAACGCGGTAGCTGGTGTTACTTACTGGGGCGACGATAATGGCGTGGCGGATGCTGCGGGAACTACATACGACTCAAATAGAGTTATTAAAGGTGAGTCGTCAGTAGAGTATTACGTAGTTGAAGCACAACACTACCTAATACCTAACAAGTTATATATAGCAGCGCGTTACTCAGATGCTGAAAACACGTCAGATTTAATAGAACAGACTGACAACAACGTTGAGCGTATTCAAGTAGCCGCAGGTTACTGGTTCAATGACAAAACATTGTTGAAGTTAGAGTATGTTGATCAAGATGAAGGTGTTAACTCAGGCGGCCAAATTGGCACAGGATTTGACGGTATGACGGCAGAGATATCTGTTAAATTCTAAGTTATCAGCTGGCTTTAGTCGGCTAATTTAACCTAGAAATGCAAACTGAGGTAGAACTAAGGTGCATTGTTAGTGAGATTGGTATTAGTTCTACTTTTTTTAGATTACGATAAATTACTATAATAAATTACAATAAAAATCTTATTTAACGCCGTTAGGTGAGATATTAACTTTGAATATGGGGAACACCCGATGAAGAATAAATTAATGATGTTGGCTTGTGGCGTTATGACCATGAGCGCTGCCGTTGCAGCAGAAACAATCACTATTGCTACTGTAAATAATGGTGACATGATCACCATGAAAGAGCTCAGCAGCGATTTTACCACCAAAAATCCTGATATTAAATTAAAATGGGTAACGTTAGAAGAAAACATCCTTCGCCAACGTGTGACTACAGATGTTGCAACCAGTGGCGGTCAATATGACGTGATGACTATTGGTACTTATGAAGTACCAATTTGGGGAGCACAAGGTTGGTTAACTGAATTAGATAATCTTGGTGCTAGCTATGATGTAGATGATTTATTACCGGCCATCAGAAGTGGTTTAACGATTGATAAAAAACTTTATGCCGCACCATTTTATGGTGAAAGCTCTATGGTCATGTATCGTACAGATTTAATTGCTAAAGCCGGACTTGAAATGCCTAAAAAGCCAAGTTGGAACTTTATCCGTAAAGCTGCCAAAGCTATGACAGATAAAGAAGCAGGTATCTATGGTATATGTTTACGTGGTAAAGCTGGTTGGGGCGAAAATATCGCGTTAATTACGGCTATGTCAAATTCATTTGGCGCGCGTTGGTTCGATGAAAACTGGAAGCCGCAATTTGATAGTCAAGAATGGCATGATACGTTGCAATATTACGTAGATGTGATGGAAGAGTCTGGTCCTCCAGGTTCATCGGCTAATGGTTTTAATGAAAACTTAGCGTTGTTCCAAACAGGTAAATGTGGAATGTGGATTGATGCGACGGTTGCTGGTGCCTTTGTTACCAACGAAAAAGATTCTGCGGTTGCTGATAAAGTAGGTTTTGCTTTAGCACCTGATAACGGTTTAGGTAAACGCGGAAATTGGTTGTGGGCTTGGACGTTAGCTATTCCAGCAAGCAGTGAAAAATCTGCATCTGCTCAAAAATTTATTAGTTGGGCAACCTCTAAAGATTACTCTGCTTTAGTAGCTGAGAAAAAAGGTTGGGCAAAAGTACCACCGGGTACTCGTAAATCACTTTACAACAACCCAGAATACATGAAGGCAGCACCTTTTGCACAAATCACTTTAGATTCAATCCAATCTGCAGATCCTAAAAACCCAACGGTTAAACCTGTCCCTTATGTTGGCATTCAATTTGTTGCTATCCCTGAGTTTCAAGGTATTGGTACCGCAGTTGGTCAGCAATTTGCAGCGGCATTAACAGGAAGAATGACAGTGAAACAAGCGTTAGCTAGTTCACAACGTCTAGTAGAACGCGCAATGCGCAAAGCTCGTTACCCGAAATAGTGACGGCGGGTAAGTGCAAGCCACTTACCCCTTTTTGATACTTATATAAGGTCTAGGTTATGGCTACGACAAATTCACGTTCACTCGCTCGGTTAATGTTACTCCCTTCAGTCGGTTTATTGTTAGCTTGGATGATAGTACCGCTATGCATGACATTGTACTTCTCTTTTTTAGATTACAATCTGCTCAGCCCTGGAAATGAAGAATTTATTGGTTTTCTCAATTATGAATTCTTCCTGACAGATCCAGCGTTTATTGAATCATTTTTTAATACATTATTACTGGTTGGTGGCGTTTTGTTCATCACCCTAGGTGGCGGTATTGGTTTAGCTATTTTATTAGACCAAGCTATTTGGGGACGTAACTATGTACGTATTATGGTATTGGCGCCTTTCTTCGTCATGCCTACTGTATCAGCACTTGTGTGGAAGAATATGTTGATGAACCCTGTTAATGGTTTGTTCGCACATTTTGCTATATGGCTTGGTTTTACACCGATTGATTTTTTCGCTCAAATCCCTTTGTTATCGATTATTATTATTGTGTCATGGCAGTGGCTACCTTTTGCAGCACTAATATTACTTACGGCTATTCAGTCGCTTGACCGCGAACAACTTGAAGCGGCTGATTTAGATGGCGCAGGCCCTTTCAGCAAATTTATTTACATCGTTTTACCGCATTTATCACGCGCAGTAACCGCTGTTATTTTAATTGAAACAATATTTTTACTGTCTATATTTGCTGAAATATTAGTTACAACGAGTGGCGGACCTGGTTATGCCTCAACTAACATTACTTACCTTATTTACACACAGTCATTACTTCAATTCGATGTGGGTGGTGGATCAGCTGGTGGTATTGTTGCCGTAATTATTGCAAATATCGTTGCAATGTTCTTAATGCGCTTAATTGGCAAAAACTTGGAGGGTTAAATCATGGCGATAAATACTAGTAACAAATCAAAACTCATTTATACCTTTTTAGCTTGGAGTATCAGTGGACTAATATTTTTTCCAATATTGTGGACCTTGATAACGAGCTTTAAAACAGAAGCTGAAGCTATTTCATCTAGCCCTAGTTTGTTCATGTTTGATTGGACGTTAGAGAATTACGCAGATGTATTAGCAAGATCTCCATACTTTAGTCATTTTTGGAATTCCGTTGTAATTTCAGTTGGCTCAAGTTTACTCGGACTACTTATTGCAATACCAGCGGCTTGGTCAATGGCATTTGTACAAACTAAACGTACTAAACATTTATTAATGTGGATGCTTTCTACCAAAATGTTACCACCAGTAGGTGTACTCATTCCTATTTACTTATTATTTCGTGATTTTGGTTTACTCGATACTAAGTTAGGTTTGGTGATAGTAATGACCTTAATCAACCTACCTATTATGGTGTGGATGCTTTACACCTACTTTAGAGAAGTTCCAAATGAAATTTTAGAAGCATCACGTATGGATGGTGCAACGCTAGGCGAAGAAATATATCACATACTTTTACCAATCGCCTTACCGGGAATTGCTTCAACCTTATTATTGACTGTTATTTTGGCATGGAACGAGGCCTTTTGGACTCTAATTCTAACCGCTGCCAATGCTGCACCTTTAACAGCATTTATTGCCAGTTATTCAAGTCCAGAAGGTTTATTTTATGCCAAGTTATCTGCAGCGTCTGCAATGGCCATTGTGCCAATTTTAATTCTTGGTTGGTTTAGTCAAAAACAATTAGTGCGCGGATTAAGTTTCGGCGCAGTTAAATAGGAGATTTCAAAATGGGCAGCATTACCTTAAAACAAGTAACGAAAAATTTCGATGAAGTCAATGTGATTAAACCGATTGATTTAGAAATTAGAGATGGTGAATTCATTGTTTTCGTTGGACCTTCTGGGTGTGGTAAATCAACTTTATTGCGCATGATTGCGGGCTTAGAAGACACGACTAGTGGCAATATTGAAATAGATGGTAAAGACGCGACAGAGACTTCGCCAGCTAAAAGGGGCTTGGCAATGGTGTTTCAATCCTATGCTTTATATCCACATATGACAGTGCGCAACAATATCGCTTTTCCATTAAGGCGTGCCAAAATGAGTGCTGATGAAATTGAGAAAAAAATTGCTAATGCAGCAAAAATTTTAAACTTAGGTGATTACCTTGACCGTAAACCAGGGCAATTGTCTGGTGGTCAACGCCAACGTGTTGCTATTGGTCGAGCGATTGTTCGCCAACCGTCAGCCTTCTTATTTGATGAGCCTTTATCAAATTTAGATGCATCTTTACGGGTAAATATGCGGTTAGAAATTTCTGAACTTCATAAAAGTTTAGCGACTACCATGATTTACGTTACTCATGATCAAGTAGAAGCAATGACAATGGCAGATCGTATTGCGGTATTTAACGCGGGAACGATTGAACAAGTAGGAACGCCGTTAGAGTTATATAACAAGCCAGTTAATAAGTTTGTTGCTGGCTTTATAGGCTCGCCAAAAATGAACTTTATTGAGGTGAATACCGGTGCTAATGATCCAACACATTCTATCGGTGTTCGACCAGAGCACCTGATTATATCAAGAGACGAAGGGATGTGGACTGGAAAAGTTGGTGTAGTTGAACACTTAGGCTCAGAAACTTTCTTACACGTTCATGTGGAAGGCGCTGAAACGTTTACTGTTAAAGCAGGAGGAGATTGTGACCTAAGTTATGGAGACAACATTTTCTTGAGTGCCACTCCTAACAAAGTTTTACATTTTGATGCGGCGGGAATAACCCTAAGCAAAGACCAAGCTAGCGATTAACGCCTATTGGTTAGTACTAATTGTCTTTGTGCTTAACGGCACAAAGCGTCAAATTTAATGAGCAAATTAAAATGTCAATTAAACTAAATAATCAAAACCTTGATCTATTACCAAGCAAGGTGCAAGTGCCTACCTATAAAAGAGAATCGCTGTCTCCGGGGATTGTTCATATTGGCGTAGGTAATTTTCATCGTGCTCATCAAGCCATGTATATGCATAAGTTATTTAATGCAGGAGTTGCCCTCGACTGGGGGATACGTGGTGCGGGCATTAAGTCATACGATGTTGTTATGCGAAATAAACTGCAGCAACAAGACTGGTTAACAACCGTTGTTGAATTAGATGATAACAACCTTACTGCTCAGGTTAGCGCATCGATGATCGATTTCATTGAAAATGATGCCGATACTTTAATTTCAGCGTTAAGTGAAAGTGAGATCCGGATTGTCTCGTTAACTATCACCGAAGGCGGCTATTTTATGGATGACAAAACAGGGGCTTTTAACCTTGCGCATCCAGAAATTCAGGCAGACATTGCTAACATCGACAAACCTTCAACGGTATTTGGTTTGATTATTAAAGCACTCAAAATTCGTCGCGAACAAAGCACACCTCCTTTTACTGTAATGTCTTGTGACAATATCCCCCATAATGGTGGTGTTACGCAGCGAGTAGTGCTTGAAATGGCATCTGCAATAGACCAAAGCTTAGGTAATTGGATAAGCGATAATGTTACCTTTCCAAACTCAATGGTTGATTGTATTACACCCGCAACATCAGCTCAGGAACTCGAACGATTAACCACACTGTTTGATATTGAAGATCAAGCCCCTGTTTTCTGTGAACCTTTCAAACAATGGGTGTTGGAAGATAACTTTGTCAATGGTCGTCCGCCATTAGAGCAAGCGGGTGTCGAGTTTGTAAAAGACGTTGCTCCATTTGAATTAATGAAGCTACGTATTTTAAATGGTGGTCATGCAGCCATTGCTTATCCAGCTGCACTATTAGGCATTTCTTTTGTACATGAAGTTATGGCAAATTCTTTAATACGACCTTATCTTAAAAAATTGGTTACAGAAGAAATAATTCCAACACTGCCAGCCGTGCCAAGCGTGAATTTTGACGACTATTTTTCAATCATTGAATCACGTTTTTCTAACCCTGAAGTACGTGATACGGTGCCACGACTTTGCCAAGATGCATCAAATCGTTTGCCTAAATTTATTTTACCTATTATTTCTGCCAATTTACAACAAGGTAGAGACTGTAAGGGGCTTGCTCTCGTTGTTGCCTTGTGGTGTCGTCTTTGTTATGAAGGTGGTAAGCCTGACAGTGACTTACCGCTTGACGATCCACAAGCATCCAGGTTAATAAAACAAGCGCAATTGACCAAAGAAGACGCGTCAATATTTTTGCAAATGAATGATATATTTGGAATACTTAGCAATAACGAGATCTTTACTAACCATTTTACTTTTTGGCTAGACATGCTGAGAGACTTAGATACTAAGTCAACCTTAGAATATTATGTTAAGGATAAAAAGAGTAAAGACTAAACTTAATAGGCCAAACCACCATGACTCAGTCTGACTCTTCACTAACTCAAACCAGTATAGATTTAATTATTTTTGATTGTGATGGAGTACTAGTGGACAGTGAGGTAATTAGCAAGCGTGTGTTACTCGCTATGCTTGAAAGTTTTGATGTGAAGGTGTCAGAATATTATTTTCATAAACACTTTTTGGGATATAATTTTGAACATGTCACAGCTAAAGTGTTAGCTGACTTCTCTGTGACATTGACAAGTGAATTTAGACACAAGTATCGAAGTGCAATAAGAGACGCTTTTGCAACGGAATTAAAACCGACATTGCAGTTACCGTGGTTATTACCTCAACTTAATGTAAAAACCTGTGTTGCCACAAGTGGCAGCCCAGAAAAGGTTAAAAGCTCTCTTCATTATACTGAACTTGAAAATTATTTTACTGGTCATGTATTTACTTCATCTGAAGTAAAAAAAGGTAAACCAGCCCCAGATTTATTTTTATATGCGGCTAAAAACATGGGCGTATCTCCGGAAAATTGTTTAGTGATAGAAGATTCTCAGGTGGGTATCAAAGCTGCTCAAGATGCAAATATGCGTGTTATAAGATATGCGGGAGCAAGTCATATGCAAAATAGAAAAATGGCTGCCCAACCGTTTGATGGCGTTTGTACAATAAATCATTGGAATCAGTTATTTGAAAAAGTTCCTTCGCTTAGTTCATCATTTAAAATTGAGAGGTAAACCGTGGTAAAGCGTTCTAATGCAGAAATAAGAAAGTTAGACGATGCAGCAAGAGCTGGGTGGATGTATTACGTAGCACGTAAGTCTCAGGAAGAAATCGCCAAAAAACTCAATGTATCCCGTCAATCGGCGCAACGAATGGTCGCGTTATCTGTTAGCGAAGGTTTGATTAAAGTAAGGCTAGAACATCCAATAGCTAAATGCATGGATCTTAAAGTAAAGCTCAAAAAACGTTTTGGATTACAGTTCTGTAGAGTAGTACCAAGCGATGATGCTGATCCTTCATCTACTTTAGGGCTTGCACAAGCGGGTGCTAGTGTAATAGAGCTACACTTAAGATCAACAGAGCCAAAAGTACTCGCGATGGGAACAGGTAGGGTTTTACGGGCATGTGTGGATGAACTTGCTTTATTGAGCTGTGAGCAACATCAAGTTGTTGCTCTGCTAGGTAATATGGCTTCAGATGGCTCTGCCTCGTCATATGATGTTGTTATGCGTATGGCTGAACACATTAATGCTAAACATTATCCTATGCCATTACCTGTACTGCCTAGAAGTAAGGAAGAAAAAGATCAATTGCACGCGCAACATTATATTGCTAATAATTTAAAATTAGCAGCACAGGCAGATGTGACTTTCATTGGTGTAGGAAATTTAGGCTTAAATTCGCCTCTTCATCTAGATGGATTTATAACAAAGCAAGAGTTAGACGAATTACAAAACCAAGGCGCAGTAGGAGAATTAATTGGGTGGGTTTTTGATAAAAGCGGTAAATTGCTTGACTGTGCTGTTAATCAAAGGGTTGCCAGCGCACCATTGAAAGTAAATTCTGAGAACTCAGTTTATGCTATTGCGGCCGGTGAAGATAAAGCCTATGCGATATTAGGCGCTCTAAGATCTAAATTAATCAATGGCTTAATAACCAATGAATATACGGCAGAACGACTGTTAAGTATCGATTAAGCTTTGGTTAACATTGATGGTAATAAAAGTGCGTAGACAAAAAATTAATAAACTAAACATTCATAAACTAAAAATGAGTAAGATTGAGGTATTAAAATGACATATAAAGTAGCTGTTTTCGGTGAAGCTCTTTTCGATATGATTGAGCAAGAAAATGGAGATTATCGTCCTTTTATTGGTGGTTCTCCTTATAATGTCGCGAGAAGCTTTTCTAGACAAGGGCTTGATTGTACCTATTTATCACCTATTTCGAATGATGTGTTTGGCGAGAAAATTTTAAATTCAGTACTAGAAGAAGGTATTGATATCCCCTTAAATAACCGTTCAGATAATACAACGTCCTTAGCTTTAGTTTATAAAAATAAACAGGGTAACCCTGACTACCGCTTGTATCGTAAATCGGTTGCTGATTTAGATATTAGCGTCGATAAACTCTTAGCTATTTTACCGCAAGATTTAGATCTTTTTCATACGGGTTCTTTAGCATTAGTGCCTGAAATGCTTTATGTGTTAATTCCAGTGATAAAAAAACTGAAATCTAGAGGCGTAAAAATTAGTATTGATGTCAATGTACGTAAAGGCGTCGAAGAGAACCACCGAAAGTATGTTGAAGCCATAGCACAATTTGTTTCATTGGCAGATATTGTAAAAGTTAGTGACGAGGATTTATTATTACAAGGTTTAAGCGGTGATCCTCAAGAACAAGCCCGAGTTATGCTTGAAAGCATGGACAATGGTATGGTTGTGCTCACTTTAGGTGAAGACGGTGCTCACTTTATTACTCACGACGTTAATGTGCAGCAAGATATTTATACAGCGGAACCTTTTAGCGATACCGTAGGAGCAGGTGATACTTTCTTTTCTGCACTACTTTCTCAGCTACTTCGCGATACGTCACTGACGACTGAAGCCCAACAAGAAAATTTTGCTTACGCATTGAAATTTGGCTCTTTAGCGGCATCTATCAATGTGTCAAAAATAGGATGCCAGCCGCCGTCGTATAATGAAGTACTCAATAAACTTGGGTAGCCTTCTGTTTTAAAGAAACTCGCGTTAACATTTAATAAAGAGTTTCATCAAATTAATTAGCAATAAACCTAGGGCTAATTATTTCATTTTTAGTTAAAACTTACATTTTATAGAGGCATATTAAATATGTTAACCAACTCTCTGGCCTGGCAAAATTTACAAATTCATTATTTAGACAGCAAAATAATACACTTAAAGTCTTTATTTCGTATTGACGCTGAAAGATTTGATAAATTTACTTTATCAGCCTCAGGGTTGACTTTAGATTATTCAAAAAATCATTTGGTACCAGAAACGAAAAAGCTGCTCATTGATTTAGCTGAGCAATGTGGTGTTGGTGAAAAAATAGAACAAATGTTTTCTGGTGCGCCTATTAATACGACTGAAAATCGTCCTGTGTTACATACCGCCTTGCGCAATTTCTCTAATGAGCCTGTTTATGTTGATGGTGAAAATATTATGCCATTGGTCAACACTACCTTAGAGAAAATAAAAGGTTTTGTTAATAATGTTTCAACAGGCACTACAAAAGGTTATAGCGGCAAAGCCTTTAAGGATATCGTAGCTATTGGCATTGGCGGCTCCTTTTTAGGGCCTAAAATCATGTCTGAAGCGCTAAAGCCTTATCGTCAAAAGCATCTTAATGTTCATTATGTAGCGAATGTTGATGGTTGTCATATTCACGATGTATTATCGACTTTAAATCCCGAAACAACCTTGGTGATCACCTCATCAAAAACATTAACCACACAGGAAACATTGAGAAACACAGAAACGGCAAGGGAATGGTTCTTAAAAAAAGCGAAGGTTAGCGACATCAAACATAACTTTGCTTGCGTATCTGCCAATGTTGAAGCAGCTAAAAATTTTGGGATCAGTGAAGAAAATATTTTCCCTATGTGGGATTGGGTTGGTGGACGATACTCTATTTGGTCAGCGATAGGCTTACCCCTTGCTATTGCTATTGGTTTCGATAATTATCAAGAATTTTTAACCGGTGCCTTTGAAATGGATGAACATTTTAAACAAACCCCGTTTGAAGAAAATATGCCTGTTATTATGGCATTACTTGGCATTTGGTATCGAAATTTTCATGGTGCTCAGTCGCAAGTATTATTGCCTTATTATCATTATTTACGTGGATTACCAGCTTACATCCAACAACTGGATATGGAGAGTAATGGTAAATCTGTCAATTTAGATAATAAAGAAACTGATTACGATACTGGCCCTATTATTTGGGGAAGTGAAGGGACTAATGGACAGCATTCATTTCATCAATTAATTCATCAAAGTAAAACGCCTATCCCTGTAGACTTTATTTTACCGCTAAATTCTCATGCTGAAATTTCTAATCATCATGATATGTTAATTGCTAACTGTCTGGGACAGAGCCAAGCGTTAATGGATGGGCAAACCGAGGAGCAAGTTATTGCCGCGATGACTAAGGCGAAATGCAGTACTGATGAAATCAGTTATTTATCATCTCACAAAGTCATGAAAGGCAATAAACCTAGTAATACCATATTAATGCCTAAGCTAACACCTAAGGCATTAGGTAGCCTTATTGCGTTGTATGAACATAAAGTTTTTGTTCAAGGCGTTATTTGGCAGATCAACTCATTTGATCAATGGGGCGTGGAATTAGGTAAAGCCTTAGGTAATGATATTTTTAGTAAGCTTTCTAATATTGATGAGCCTTTAACGATGGATGGCTCGACTAAAGGGTTGATTAAAATCTGTCGTGACCGGCATGCAATGAATAAAAATCAATGATAAGTATATTTGCTGAATAAATTTCATCTGTTACTAGATATTCATTACTTGGAGAGACAGCCTCAACCTAGTATTGATGAAAAATCATCCTGTACATTGAGGTTTTTTTTGCAGCTTTCTTTGTAATGTTCTTCGGTGCATAGATAGCTGTCTAGCGGTGGCAGATATATTGCCATCATTGGCTTTCAATACTTGTTGAATATGCTGCCACTGTACTTGTTCTGCTGACAGCGTTTCACCATCTAGCTCAGTATGGGTGGTCATATCACAAACTTTACTGTCATTAAGCGCGGCTAGTAAAGTTTGTGTATCAAGCGGCTTAGTTAAATAATCATCGGCACCTAATTTAATTGCATCGACGGCCGTAGCAATACTCGCAAATCCCGTCAGTAAAATAATACGACTGTTAGGTCGTAATTGACGGATAGGCGTAATGATATTCAACGTTGTTTCTTGCGATAATTTCATATCCAACAAAACATAGTCCGGTTTATGTCGGTGACAAGCTAACAATGCTTCAGAGTTGGTTTCAACATGAACACAATCAAAATCATGCTTGGTTAAACGCCGTTTTAATGTATTAGCAAAAATAATATCATCTTCAACTATTAATAATTTTTTCATCTTTTTATCTTTTTATCTGCTTACCGGTAAACTTAACGTGACTAAAGCGCCGCCTTGATGATGATTGGTTAAGGCTAATTTTCCGCCTAAACGCTCTAAACTCGCATGACTTAAAAATACAGCCATACCTAAACCTTGTTCACTATTGACAGGCTTTACACCCAGTTGTTTTAGCTTTTCTAAGGTAAAACCCACGCCATAATCTCGAATAATAAACTGCCAACTTTCAGCACTCACTTGGCTGGTTAAGCTGATTTTATCACTGCTATTTGCTTTAGTTGCCCGTACCGCGTTATTAATTAAATTTAAAATAGCCGGTAATAATGCCGCATCTGCCATTACTTCAGTATTCTTTGCTTGGTGTTCTACTAATTCAACACTTATTTCAGGATAATTAACACGTAGATTATCTAATAAATTTTCCAGTAAATCACTCACATTTTTTGCAACAATAGTTTGTTCTTTAATATCAAACACCATCGCACGAAATGCATCTAGACTATCGCTGCAGCGTGATAACTGGCTTTGCATATCGTTGATAATCTCATTATTAGGAAAATCTTCACTGAGTTCATCCGCAAGTAATTGCACGGTTGCAATCGGTGTAGCCAGTTGGTGAGTTACTTGTGCAGAAGCCACTCCTAATGACGTAACCTGTTCTTGTTTTAATAAATTTTCTCGGTAAGCCGCAATGGCTAATTCTCTTTGATTAATACTTCGCGCCATTTTTCCTACAACAATAGCCACCACTAAGGAAGAAAATAAAAAGTTTATGCCCATAGCAATAAAGTGCCCTTGCATATTACCGTGCATAATACTCATGGGTAAATACCATAATAAAACACTGTAAGATAATATCGCTAAAGAAGCGACTAGTGCTAACAAAGCCGGTGTTAAGGTAACCGCAGCAATCGCAATAGGGATTAATAATAAAGACACGAAGGCATTGGTTGCTCCGCCACTAAAAAACAATAACAACGATAGAAACAAGATATCAGCACAAATTTGCATCAACAAACCTGACTGACTTATTTGCGTCTTGTTACGATAAAAAATAAAACTGACAAAAGTGAAGCCAAGCTCTAAGACAATCACACTAAATAATGGCGCCCAAGGCAATTCGTATAATAAGACAAAATTAACAAAAAAGATCAAGAGTAATTGAATAGCAATAGCCGCACTACGCAAGGTAAGTACTAATTGAATATGATTATTAACTTTAGGATTTTTCAGCGTTTTATTTATTTTGAAAAATGGTGACATAAATGGTTTATTCGGTCGGTTTAAGTGCCGTATTATATTATCGTTAATCTTAACGAATGTAATGAGAGAAATCATAAAAATGATAAATATTATCAACAAAAATGTCTTACAACGTGCCACTTTAGCCGATGGTTGGCTCTGGTCTATAGGGGGCGATTTTTCACAAGTTAAAGGAATACACTCAGCAATTTCAGGATATATGGGCGAGCACAGTGACAATATTAATGGAGATATTTGCACCGGTAATAGTGGTCAAGCTGAAGTGGTACAATTAAACCTTATAATATCTATCTAAATAATATTACTCTTGAGTTATTTACCGATCAACAGTTGACAATTCAATCAATTTCCAAGATTATATAGACATCTAAACGTCTAAATAAATAATTTAATAAGAAGATATATTTTGAATAAGCAATCAGAGCTTCGAGCTAGATATAACGATATTAATCGCGGTGTCTATTTTATTGGCACAACACCACCCAAAAATGATACTCCACTGGAAGCGATTGAAACAATTGCTGAGAAATTATTGGAGCGTGTTAGCGATATAGATTTTGATGGACTTATCGTTTATGACATTCAAGATGAAGATTCTCGCACCAGTAAACCGAGACCATTTCCATTTAAATTGACTCACGACACGCGATTGTACTCATCACTACTGAATAAAAAATCAAATCGCCCGGTGATTACTTATAAAAGTGTCGTTCAATCTAATGGTGACGATTTTAATCAGTGGGCCAATGAAGCTTGGCAAGAATATGGTATTAGAGATATTGTATTGGTCGGTAGCCCTTCAAAAAAGAATGATATTTCATTACCTCTGGCAGATGCCTACAAAACCTTAGTAGATAGTGAACATGATTTTTTTATTGGCGGTGTCACTATTGCAGAGCGCCACGCAAGTAAAAAAAATGAGCATGAACGCCTAATAGAAAAACATAAACAAGGCTGTAACTTCTTTATTTCTCAGGCTATATATAATCCACAAGCCACAATAGATATGTTAACTCGCTATGCGATTGAGTGCCAGAAGCAAGGCTTAAAGCCTCAAAGATTAATTCTAACGTTTTCGCCGTGTGGCAGTAAGAAAACCTTAGAGTTTATTGAGTGGTTAGGGGTCAATGTACCCGAAGCGACAAGTTTACGTATCTTACATGCAGAAAGTCCACTTTATGAATCGATTCGTATTTGCACCAATAGCTTACAACAAATTTTAGATGCAATTACTCCTTACGATTTACCCCTAGGTTTAAATATTGAAAGCTTAACTAATCGCAAAGAGGAAATAGACGGTTCTATCTTGCTATATAAACTATTGCGGTCAACTATGGATAATTATTTGGCAAAGAAAGAACTGAATAAATTAAATAAGAAATAAAGTTAGGCTATAAAAAAATGACCTAAACACATTCAAACGGCTCGATTCAGAGCGTTTTGAATGTGATTAAGTAAAGTTGATTGATCTATTTAAATCGCATTGATAAATCAATGGCTTGTACATGTTTAGTTAATGCGCCAGAAGAAATAAAGTCAACGCCTGCTTTAGCGTATTCCCGCAAAATTTCTATGGTCATATTACCTGATACTTCTAATTTAGCTTTATTGCGTGTTGCCAGTACTGCTTGTTCAATCATGACCGGGGTAAAATTATCTAACATAATGATATCTGCGCCGGCATCAAGGGCTTGTTGCAATTCATCCATTGACTCTACTTCAACTTCCACAGTTTTATCACTATGATTTTTCTTAGCCGTTGCAACAGCTTGCGCTATGCCGCCACACGCTGCGATATGATTTTCTTTGATCAAAAAAGCATCGAATAAGCCAATTCTATGATTAACGCCACCACCACAAAGTACCGAATATTTTTGTGCGCTACGTAAACCAGGTAAGGTTTTGCGGGTGTCTAATAATTTAGTATTACTCCCTTGTAATTCTTGAACATATTGGCTAGTTAAAGTTGCTGTACCTGATAGTGTTTGTAAAAAGTTAAGCGCGACACGCTCACCTGTCAGTAACGTTCTCGCATTACCTTCTAATTCAAATAAAGTCGTATTAGCTTTCACCATTTGACCATCATTAACAAACCACGTAATTTTGGTAGATGATACTTTTGTTGCTTCTTTATTAGTACCACTCAGTGATGCATCTAGTTGCTTGAATACTTCATTTACCCAAGCAACACCGCAAACAATACAATCTTCACGGGTGATAACTGTCGCAACCGCTTGTTCATTCTCAGGAATTAACATCGCGGTTATATCTTGCTCTGCACAGGCCTCTTCACTATCAAACGCACCTAAATCTTCTTTGAGTGCCCAAGTTGTTGTGGCTATTATATCTTGTTGTAGCATCGCTAATTGAGTAGTGAGCATTTACTTTTATTCCTATTAAAGAGGTTCTCGCAAAATTAATTGTTTACCTGTTTGTTGAAAATCCAACTGCTTTAAAGCACTCATGCCTAGTAATATACCATCACTTTTCATCGCTGGATTTATATGCGCCGCAACATTATATAGGAAAATATTACCAATGCTAAGCTGATCTATTTTAGTTTTATAAACAGTGACTGTACCATTGGCTGTTTGCACTGGATAACTACCATAACTTTCAAGCTGTAATTTATCCGCAATATGTGCAGGGATTGAAACTTGAGTCGCACCGGTATCGAGTAAAAAGGTGACTGACGTTTCGTTAATATTACCATTAGTAACATAATGCCCTTGTCTATTTTGCTTTAATATTACCTCCGCTTGACCTGAACTATTCAGGCTAACCTGGGGCTGGCTATTGGGATTATATTGCTTATAAAGCTCATCTTCAAAGACGAACATTAATAAAGCGATGGCCATAATCCATGCAAACCAAACAAAAAGTTTACCAATTTTGTTTGTCGGGTCATCTTCAGTCATAATAGAACCACGATTTTATTAAAGAAGTTATTGTATGTCGTTAACCGACAAGAACAAAGTATCAAAGAGTAATAATTTGAGACCAAGTGCTTATCTAGAGCCCGAGAAAAGGTTAACCATCGACAATGGTTGGCTACAAAAAACTGAACATCAATTATCTACTTTTTTCAGTTTAAGGGAACCTCAAGAGAATATTAGCTTACTGGTAATTCATAATATTTCTTTACCTGCAGGTAACTTTGGCGGTACTCATATAACTGATCTTTTTTTAGGCCAGTTAAATGCTGATGCCCATCCTAGCTTTGGTGATATTGCCCAGATGAAAGTTTCGGCTCATTGCTTAATAAGACGTGATGGCAGTATTATTCAATATGTTTCTTTTAATAAAAAAGCTTGGCACGCAGGTATTTCCTGTTTTAATAACAGAGAAAAATGTAATGATTATTCTATCGGAATAGAACTTGAAGGTACCGATGATATTCCTTATGAAGCAGCGCAATACCAACAATTATCTCTATTAACTGCTAGCTTGCAAAAGCATTATCCACTCATAACCAATGAGAACATTGTCGGTCATTGTGATATAGCACCGATAAGAAAAACAGATCCTGGAAAAACATTTAATTGGCTTCATTACCGTGAACTTTTACAGCAACTAAAAGTTAATTAATAATAGTGCTAGTTTTAGAAAATAGTTCCTATAAAAAAAATAAGGTTATATATGAGTCTACTCAGTTTACTAATTGCCCTAGCAGCAGAAAAATCACTCTCCTCTTCCCTGTGGCGTTTTGATTATTATTATCAAAAATATGCTCGTTTTTTTCAGCGCAATAATACCAAGCTGTCGAAAGTAAAAGATAGCACGCTTAGCTATACTCTTTTTTTACTATTGCCCGTTGCAGTTATTTACGCTATTTTATTCTCGGTTGGTGATGGCTTACCACACTTAATAATATCTACTTTGATTCTCATTGTGTGCTTTGGCTGCTTCACTACGCGAAACAGCTACAAGCAGTATTTACATGCGGCCTTTCGTGGTGAAGAAACCACATCAGAACTCTTTCACCAACAACTCCTACAAGATAAGAATTTACCACCTATGGGCTTTGGGCAAGCACTTATTTGGCTAAATTACCGTTATTACATCGCCATTATGTTATTTTTCATTATTTTTGGTGCTGCAGGCGTGGTTTTTTATCGTTTACTCACCACCGTAATAGAACAACAAAATGGCTGTACATTGGATCAAAGCGAAAATGCGCCATATGATGACATCGCAGATGAAAAGCCAGACGAAACTGAACAAGCATGTCGCAAAGAAGAAAACACGATAAACCAAGACAACAACAAATATAGCATCCCTAATGTTTCATCTGGCTGTAAAAACTATCACGATATTTTATTCTACTTAGATTGGCTTCCTGTGCGTATTACTTCATTTGGCTATATGTTTGTTGGCCATTTTTCTAAGGCGCTACCTATGTGGTTAGAGAGTTTATTTGATGGTAAAAAGCCAACTCACCAAATTTTAATCGATGTGGCACAAAAATCAGAAGACACTATGGTAGATAAAAATGACTGTACAGCAGAGCCTTGCTTATTAGTGCGCTTATCTAAACGAAACGTGTTATTGCTACTTGCCACAATCGCTGCGTTAACGCTGTTTGGTGTTATCCGCTAACGAATATACCCGTTCCACTTGAAGATGCAGTTTCAGAGTGGAGCTGGTATGAAATTATCATAAACTGCTAGGTATCACAGCTAGCAGTTCATCTTCCTCTTCAAAAATTAAAGCTATTCCTTCAATAATAATTCACATTTTTTTGGCGGGTGTAAGCTTTTCATTACTCCACAACAAATACGATATCAACCTAATAGTTGCAGATGCAACTATCTACTTGTAATCTTAATTTAATATTAATTCTTGTTTACCATAATATACCAACAATAAAATGAACAAGAGCCCACAACAAGTATTTAGGAAGGTAATATTGTGAGTACAGTTTCTAATCAAGCAGACACAATCGAAAAAACAGCCACGCAAGACATTACTTCATCAGTAGACTGGCATAAACTCAGTTATTTATTATTGCTTTCAAGAGCAATGGATGACGTTGAAGAACAAGAGTTGGTACCAGCAAAATTAGTGTTTAATCAATTTTCTGCCCGTGGTCATGATTTTGCTCAAATTCTATTAGGCCTGCAATTAACACATCCCCATGATGGCGCGACCGGTTACTATCGCTCTCGCCCTTTTGTCCTATCTCTCGGTTTAGATATTGATGACGCGGTTGCTTCACCGATGGCAAAGTCAGGTGGATACAGTGATGGTCGTGATATTGGCGTGGTATGCAACTACCCTAATGTTGAGCGTAAAGGCGCGATGTTATTTCCTATGTGTGGCGGTGTTGGCGCGCAATATTCTCCTATTGCAGGTTGGGCACAATCAATTATTTATCACCGAGATGAATTAAAAGATGAATCCTACCGCGGTGCCTTAGGATTATCTATGGGTGGCGACTCATCGATGTCTACCAGTGGATTTTGGGCTTCCTTGAATATATCCACAACAAATAATTTACCGCATTTATTTTATATTGAAGACAATGGTTACGGTATTTCAGTACCCCAAACAGTGCAAACACCCGGCGGCGATCAAGTTGCAAACCTTAGCGCTTACAAAAATTTGAAAATTATTGATGGCGATGGCACTGATCCCGTACTTACACCACAGTTAGTGCAAGAAGCGGTTGATTATGTTCGTGACGGAAAAGGGACCTGCTTATTGCGCTTAAAAGTACCCCGTTTGTGTGGTCATACTTTTCAAGATACGCAAACCTACAAGCCTGAGGCGATGATAACAGAAGAGCAAAAAAATGATCCTTTGCCAAAACTTAAAGACTATCTAGCGCAAGAAAATATTATTAGTACGAGTGAATGGCAAGCGTTAGAAGAAAAAGCTTTTACCGAAATTAGGGCCAGTGTCGAACGTGCCAAACAACGACCAGAGCCAGACATAAGCAAATTGACCCGCTATGTCTACGCAGAAAGACATGAAGATGGTCAAGCCGATGTTCAACTGCGTGGCGGATTACATGGTGATCACTATCAATTTCCAACGGTAAACGAAATTGCTAAGCCTGAAGGTCAGCGTTTAAATATGCAAACGGCTATTCGCAAAGTATTAGCACATGAACTTGAAACAAACCCCAAAGTACTGGTTTTTGGTGAAGATGTCGGTCCTAAAGGCGGGGTTCATGGGGCGACACTCGGGTTAAATGAAAAATATGGCGATCATCGTGTCTTTGATACCTCTCTTTCAGAAGAAGGAATTATTGGTCGCGCGGTAGGCATGGCTTTGTCTGGCTTGATGCCAGTTCCAGAAATTCAATTTAGAAAATATGCTGAGCCTGCAGCTGAACAAATTTCTGATACCGGTATTATGCGCTGGCGCACCAATAATCAATTTGCCGCGCCAATGGTTATTCGTATTCCTGGCGGTTTTGCTGGCAGAGGTGATCCCTGGCATTCAATGAGTGATGAAGTCGAATGGGCCCATAAAATAGGTTGGCAAGTAGTTATGCCTTCAAATGCTGAAGATGCCGCCGGTTTGTTACGTTATGCTTTGCGTGATAATAATCCAACCATTTTCTTTGAACATAGAAGCTTACTCGATAACCGCTGGGCAAGACGCCCTTACCCCGGTGATGACTTTGTTATTCCTTTTGGTAGAGCTAATGTATTAACAAAAGGCGATAAATTAACATTAGTGACTTGGGGTGCAATGGTAGAACGCTGCGATGCGGCTATTGAAGAGCTTAAAAAAGAACATACTCCTGACAGTATTGAACTGATAGATTTACGCACTATCCAGCCATGGGATAAAGAAACGGTATTAGAAAGTATAGTGAAAACGGGGCGTTGTTTAATTGTTCATGAAGATAATATGACTGCTGGCTTTGGTGCAGAAATCGCTGCAGTAATTGCAAAAGATGGCTTTTTTGATTTAGACGCCCCTATTGAGCGTTTAACCATGCCAGATACACCAAATCCACACAATATTCATTTGTTAAATGCGGCGGTTCCAACTGTTGAACGCATAGTACAAACAATTATCGACATTGTAGAATTTTAACTAAATAGCGAGTGAAAACATGAGTAAAATTGATATTATCTTACCTGCTGCCCAGTTAGAAGGGACAACGGCTACGCTATCAAAGTGGTTAGTTGCTATTGGTGAAGAAGTTAAAGAGGGTGACCCGCTAATAGAATTAGAAACGGATAAGGTTTCGATGGAGATTTGTGCGCCTAACACGGGTACTTTATCTACTATTATCTTTGGTGAAGGCGAAGAGATTGCAGTTGATACGGTATTAGGCTGTTTAGATACCGAGTTTACAAAAATTATAATCTCAACAGTTGCTGCTACAAAAGAAGCTAATCAAGCCGTCAATAACGAACCCGTAAGCCTTGAGGAAAACAGTGATGATACCAACAGCGATGGTCATAATAGTAAAGTAACCTCAGATAAACTTTCCAGCGAACAATTGAATATTAAAGCCGACTTTACACTAGATGATAGCGCACAATATTTACTTGGTCCTGCCGCACGTCGTTTATTAAAAAGTAATCAAATAAACCCAAACCTTATTACTGGCACAGGTCACCAAGGTAGGATCACTAGAAATGACGTTCGTTCTTACATCCAAGATACGCCCAAATCTAATGCCACTTTAGCGACAAATACACCAACCTCTATTCATGCTCCCGTAGCTAGACCGCTCAAAGGCACTATGGTTAAGCATACCAATATGCGTAAAGCGATTGCCAATCATATGGTTAAAAGCTTGTTAGAAACCTCGCCTCATGTCACTAGTGTTTTTGAAATGGACATGAGTAATATTATTGAGCATAGAAAATGGCATAAAACTGAGTATGCTGAGTTAGGGGTTAAATTAACCTTTACCGCTTATTTTTTAGCGGCAATTGTTAAAGCAGTAAAAGAAGTTCCACAAGTAAACGCCCGCTTTCATGAAAATGCATTAGAGCTATTTAGTGACATTAATATAGGTGTGGGTACCGCTTTAGGTGATAAAGGTTTAGTGGTTCCTGTTGTTCAACAAGTTCAATCAATGAACTTGTTTTCTATTGCTCAAGCACTCAATAGTCAAACTGAAAAAGCGCGCAATGGCAAGATAGTCCCAAGTGATATGAAAAATGGCACCTTTACTATTTCTAATCATGGCGTTAGTGGTAGCTTATTTGCTACGCCAATTATTATTAATCAACCTGAAGTGGCAATACTTGGCATAGGGAAGTTAGAAAAACGCGTGTCAGTAGAAGAAATATCAGGTGTAGATACTATGGTCATTAAACCGAAATGTTATGTCTCATTGAGTATTGACCATCGTGCACTTGATGCCCACCAAACCAATATGTTTTTAGCTAAATTTGTTGATGTTATTGAAAACTGGGGGCAGTAGTAATTTAAATGGGGTCAGAGTAGAATCAGGTTTCTTAAACCAAAACACTTTGGCTCCCTACTACCCCACCGGATCACTTATCATGACCTTGCCTGAAAACCTATCAAGTGCTATTAAAAAAGAAAAGTCTCCTCAAGGGAAAGTAAATTGTACCTTAGATTTACAAACATTCCTGCCCTATCGCATGTACTATTTAGCCGCACAAATGTCGCAAGCCGGTTATGATTTACCCGAATTACTCAATGAAATAGGCATAATGATTGGTGAGCGAGAGTGGCGTGTCATTTCTATTTTAGGCGCTTACGGCGGTTTAACTAATGGCAATGTTGCAAAAGCATTAAAAACTGATGCCGCCACTATATCAAGAGCGGTAAAAGTGTTAAAAAAACAGCAGCTCATTGATACCCTAAGTTCTAAAAAAGATCGCCGTAAAGTATTGATTTACCTGACACAAGCAGGCGCAGATCTCTACGACAAAATAACACCTAAGCGCATTGCAACCGGCGAGATGATTGATAGCTGTTTCACCCATGACGAACTATCAACATTACATCATTTATTAAACAAACTCGATAGACATTTACAGCACATGGAAAATGAATTGGAAGACGAATGGGAGTGATTTCTCTCTATAACACCGCCTAAACCTTCTAAAAAAGTTGGTAAGACCATTTGAAATTCAAACAAATGTTTCAAGTTTTTACTCTAATCTGTCTATAAAATAACCTTGCTTTAATAACCTCCTTCAACTATATTGCACTGCAAGCACTGTTGCTTTTGCTTTTTTATCACCTAAAAACAAATTGGTAATACCAATTTACCAAAAACAATATGATTGTATACTTTACTGTAGCCAGTCTGAAATAAATTATTAAAGGTTTGTCCATTAATGACACAGTTATTACAACAAAAATTAAAACCACAAAAACTGTCCGACATTATTTTAGCTAAACTAGAAGATTTAATTATTGAAGGTAGTTTACAACCAGGCGAAAAATTATTACCTGAACGTGAACTAGCCAAAAAATTTGAAGTCTCAAGACCCTCATTACGTGAAGCTATTCAAAAATTAGAAGCGAAAGGACTTGTCACTCGCAAGCAAGGCGGTGGTACTTTTGTCAGCAAGAAAATAATGAAATCGTTTTCCGACCCTATGTTCGATTTAATTGCAAACAGCAGTGAATCACAATTTGATTTATTAGAATTTCGCCATTGCATTGAAGGCATGGCTTCCTATTACGCCGCCATGCGTGGCACCGCAGCTGATTTTGAACAAATACAAGACAAACATAATAATATTGGTAACAGTCAATTAGAGGATAACTACCATTTAGAAGCTGAAGCTGTTTATGAGTTTTATATAGCAATATGTGCCGCATCACATAATGTAGTGATATTACAAACCGCACGTAGCATGGCTGGACTGATAATAGACAACATAGAACAAAACTTAACTATTTTAGCTAAACGCCCTGAGATATTTAGCAAGGTAACCGATTACAGAAGAGATTTGCTAGACGCAATTATTAGCGGACAGCCAAAGAAAGCCTGGGGTGCCAGTCACCGCCATTTAACTTTTATAGAAGACATACTTTTAAAACTAACCCAAGAAAATAGTCGTATGAAAAGAACCATGCGCAGAATGTAAAAAACATTATAAACAAACAATATTGGAGACAAAACAACATGTCAGATCTACCAAACATTGATATTGATTCATTAGAAACCCAAGAGTGGTTAGAATCAATGGAGTCAGTATTAGAAAATGAAGGACCAGAACGCGCACATTTTTTATTGGAAAAACTGATCGATCGTGCTCGCCGTGGTGGTACCCATTTACCTTTCGAAGCAACAACAGCCTATGTAAATACTATTCCTCCTGGACAAGAGCCAAATATGCCAGGAGATTTAACCATTGAATATCGCATTCGTGCCGCTATTCGTTGGAATGCACTAGCCTTAGTATTAAGAGCCTCTAAAAAAGATTTAGATCTAGGTGGTCATGTCGGTAGTTTTGCCTCTTCAGCTTTGCTTTACGATGTTGGTTTTAATCACTTTTTTAAAGCGTCTTCAGAACAAGACGGTGGCGATTTTATTTTCGCTCAAGGCCATATTTCTCCTGGTATTTATGCCCGTGCATTTATGGAAGGCCGTTTAACAGAAAATCAAATGAATAATTTCCGTCAAGAGTGTGATGGCGAAGGTTTGTCATCTTACCCTCATCCACATTTGATGGGCGATTTTTGGCAATTCCCAACTGTTTCTATGGGTTTAGGTCCATTACAAGCTATTTATACTGCGCGTTTCCTTAAATATTTAACAGACCGTGGTATTAAAGATTGTTCAGGACAACGTGTTTATTGTTTCTTGGGTGATGGTGAAACTGATGAGCCTGAATCATTAGGTGCTATTGGTTTGGCTTCTCGTGAAGATTTAGATAACTTAACCTTTATTGTTAACTGTAATTTACAGCGTTTAGATGGCCCTGTTCGTGGTAACGGTAAAATAATTCAAGAGCTTGAAGGCACATTCCGTGGCGCAGGTTGGGAAGTTGTTAAAGTAATCTGGGGAAGCTATTGGGATGCACTTATTGCTCGAGATACCTCAGGTAAATTATTACAGTTAATGGAAGAAACCGTTGATGGTGAATATCAAAACTGTAAAGCCAAAGGCGGTAAATATACCCGTGAAAACTTCTTCAACAAATACCCTGAAACGGCGGCACTTGTTGCCAACATGTCAGATGAAGATATCTATCGCTTAAACCGTGGTGGTCATGATCCAGTTAAAGTGTATGCTGCCTATAAAAAAGCAATGGAAACCAAAGGTCGTCCAACCGTTATTTTAGCTAAAACGGTTAAAGGTTTTGGTTTAGGATCAGCTGGTGAAGGCTTGAATATTGCCCATAACGTTAAAAAATTAGATGTCGATTCACTCAAGCATTTCCGTGATCGCTTTAATATTCCGGTGGCTGATGCCGATATTGAAGATTTACCGTATTATAAATTCCCAGAAGACAGCGTTGAATATAAGTACATGAAAGAACGCCGCGAAGTGTTGGGTGGTTCAATGCCAGCGCGTCGTGAACAAGCTGAAGAAACATTAGAAATTCCATCATTGAAAATATTTGATGCTATTTTAAAAGGCTCAGGTGAGCGTCAAGTATCATCAACCATGACTTTTGTTCGTGTGTTAAATAGCTTACTTAAAGATAAAAAAATTGGTAAACGCATTGTGCCAATTATTCCTGATGAAGCACGTACTTTTGGTATGGAAGGTTTATTCCGCCAAGTAGGTATTTACGCTAGCGAAGGGCAAAAATATGTACCTCAAGATGCTGACCAAGTTGCGTATTATCGTGAAGATAAAAAAGGTCAAGTATTACAAGAAGGTATTAACGAGTTAGGTGCAATGGCATCATGGGTTGCTGCGGGTACTTCATACTCAACCTGTAATGCGATTACTATCCCATTCTACGTTTATTACTCTATGTTTGGTTTCCAACGTGTTGGCGACTTAGCCTGGGCCGCTGGCGATAGCCAAGCAAAAGGTTTCTTATTAGGCGCAACAGCCGGTAGAACGACACTTAATGGTGAAGGTTTACAGCATCAAGATGGACATTCTCATGTTCAAGCGGGCTTAATTCCTAACTGTGTTACCTATGACCCAACCTATGGTTATGAAGTAGCCGTTGTTATTCGTGAAGGTTTACGTCGCATGTATGAAGAAAATGAAAATGTTTTCTTCTACTTAACGCTAATGAATGAGAACTATCAACATCCTGCAATGCCAGAAGATAAAGATGTTGAAGAGCAAATAATTAAAGGTATTTACAAATTAGAAAGTGTGGCAGCTAAAAAGGCCAAAGCAAATGTTCAATTAATGGGCTCTGGTACTATCTTATTGCAAGTTCGCGAAGCCGCTCAAATATTGGCAAAAGATTTTGGTATTTCAAGTGATGTTTACTCGGTAACCTCATTCAATGAGCTAGCACGTGAAGGTCAAGACGTTACGCGCTGGAACATGCTTAACCCTGAGAGCAAGGCGAAGACAGCTTACCTTACTAAAGTAATTACCCCTGAGAATGGCCCTGCCATTGCCGCTACCGATTACATTAAAAACTATGCAGAGCAAGTTCGTGCCTTTATTGATACGGAATACCGCGTGCTAGGTACTGATGGCTTTGGTCGCAGTGATAGCCGCGCTAATTTGCGTCAGCATTTCGAAGTTGACCAAAACTACATTGTTGTTGCAGCTTTATTTGAGTTAGCTAATCGCGGTGATATTGAACGTTCTGTTGTGACAGAAGCAATTACACGTTTTGATATTGATACCAAAAAAATCAATCCACTTTACGCTTAATAGAGGCTAGAGATTACTATGTCAGACATACAAAAAATTCTAGTGCCAGATGTTGGTGGCGACGAAGTAGAAATTATCGAAATTTGTGTTGCAATCGGCGATTCGGTTGAAGCTGAAGATGCCATTATCACAGTAGAAACAGATAAAGCTTCAATGGATATTCCAGCACCCGGTGCGGGTACTATCTCAGCATTATTAGTTGCTGTTGGTGACAAACTTAAAGAAGGTGACGCGATTGCTGAAATGAGTGGTGGCGCAAGCGTTGAAAGTGCACCCGCTGCTGAAGCGGTTGCAGCGCCAGTAGCTGCACCACAAGAAGCTCCAGCTCCTACGGCGGCTCCACAAGCAGCTCCCGCAACTGCTGCCAGTGCTATCATCGATGTTGAAGTACCCGACATTGGTGAAGACGGTGAAGTGGATGTTATTGAAGTACTCGTTGCAGTTGGCGATGTCATAGCGGAAGAAGATGGTTTAATTACCTTAGAAACCGATAAAGCTACGATGGATGTGCCTACTCCTGTTGCTGGAACTGTTGTTGAAGTATTAATCAATACCGGTGACAAGGTAAAACAAGGTTCATTAGTGATCCGTTTACAAACCTCATCGGGCGCCGCTGCGCCTGTTGAAGCAGCCCAGGCGCCAGTACCGGCTCCTGCAGCGCCTGTCGCTCCTGCGAAAGCCGCTCCAACAGGTCAAAAGTCGTCTCCTGTACCGCATCACCCAGAAGCCGGAAAAGTTAGCAAAGGCGCAATCTACACCTCACCATCAATTCGTCGTCTTGCACGTGAATTTGGTGTTGATTTAACACTTGTTAAAGGCACTGGTAATAAAGGTCGTATTTTAAAAGAAGATGTTCAATCTCACGTAAAATATGAACTTTCTCGCCCGAAAGCCAATGCAGGTAGTTCAGTTGCCACCGGTGAAGGTGGTTTGCAGATAGTCAGTGCCAAAGCAATTGATTTCTCTAAATTTGGAGAAATTGAAACCAAGCCACTAACACGTATTCAAAAAATATCTGGACCATTTTTACACCGTAACTGGGTAACTATTCCTCACGTTACTCAATTTGATGAAGCCGATATAACCAATGTTGAAGCGTTTCGTAAAGAGCAAAATGCTATTTGTGATAAACAAAAACTTGGTTTTAAAATTACGCCTCTAGTCTTTATTTTAAAAGCAGCCGCAGACGCCCTGCGTGCATTTCCAATCTTTAGCTCAAGTTTGAGTGAAGACGGTGAAAGCTTAATTATGAAGAAATACATTCACATTGGTGTCGCAGTTGATACGCCTAATGGTTTAGTGGTTCCTGTGGTACGTGATGTTGACCAAAAAGGTATTCATCAGTTATCACGTGAATTATTAGAAATTAGTATTAAAGCACGTGATGGCAAACTGAAAGCACAAGATATGCAAGGCGGTTGTTTTACTATTTCTAGTCTTGGCGGTATTGGCGGTACGGCGTTTACGCCGATTGTTAATGCACCTGAAGTCGCAATTTTAGGTGTATCAAAGTCTGAAATGAAGCCGAAATGGAATGGCAGTGAGTTTGTCCCTAAACTAATGCTTCCTTTATCAATGTCTTACGATCACCGAGTCATTGATGGTGCGCTTGCAGCACGCTTTACTGTGCACTTAGCTAGTGTAATGTCTGATATACGAAAGTTGATATTATAATATCGACTTTAGTCGGTTCTTATCAATTAATATTGGCGAAATTCTATAGATAAGCGTAGAATTTCGTCCATAAAAATATTTACATAAAATAAAAAACTTTAACCAGTTTTATTGAGGACAGTATGAGTAACGAAATCAAAGCTCAAGTAGTAATATTGGGTGCAGGCCCTGGCGGCTATTCTGCAGCATTTCGCGCAGCAGATTTAGGTTTAGATGTAGTCTTAGTTGAAAGCCGTGAAACCCTTGGCGGTGTTTGTTTAAATGTTGGTTGTATTCCTTCTAAAGCATTATTACACGTAGCTAAAGTTATTGATGATGCTGAAGCAATGGCGTCTCACGGTGTTACTTTTGGTAAGCCACAAATTGATTTAGATAAAATCCGTAACTGGAAAGAAAGCGTAGTTGGTCAATTAACCGGTGGTTTAGGCGGTATGGCCAAAGCACGTAAAGTTAAAACAGTTTACGGTTTGGGTAAATTTACTAGCGATAAAACAATCGCAGTTGAAGGTAATGATGGTAAAACTACCACCATTACTTTTGATAATGCCATTATTGCTGCAGGTTCATCCGTTGTTGATTTACCGTTTATTCCAAAAAATGATCCACGTGTTATTGATTCAACGGGCGCTTTAGAACTTAAAGATATCCCCGACGAAATGCTTGTATTAGGCGGTGGTATCATTGGTTTAGAAATGGGCACAGTATATAACGCCCTAGGATCTAATGTTTCAGTAGTTGAATTTGCTGATCAATTGGTACCTGCTGCTGATAAAGACATTGTTAAAATTTACACTAACTACAACAAAAAGAAATTTAATATTTTGTTGTCGACTAAAGTTGTTGCTGTTGAAGCAAAAGACGATGGTTTATATGTAACGTTTGAAGGCAAAAATGCACCTGCTGAACCAGTACGTTATGACAAAATTTTAGTTGCTGTTGGTCGTAAGCCTAATGGTCACTTAGTTAACGCTGACAAAGCTGGCGTAAATGTTGACGAACGTGGTTTCATCAATGTTACTAATGAACTACGTACCAACGTAAATCATATTTTTGCTATTGGTGATGTTGTTGGTCAGCCAATGCTAGCTCATAAAGCGGTACATGAAGCACATTGTGCTGCTGAAGTTATTTCAGGTAAAAAACATACCTTTGAACCGCGTTGTATTCCTTCAGTTGCCTATACTGATCCAGAAATGGCTTGGACAGGTGTTACAGAGCGTGAAGCAAAAGAGCAAGGTTTAAACGTTGAAGTCGCTAATTTCCCATGGGCGGCTTCTGGTCGTGCTATCGCTTCTGCACGTACTGAAGGTAAAACTAAGCTAATCTTTGAAAAAGAGACCGGTCGTGTTCTTGGTGGTGCTATCGTCGGTATCAATGCTGGCGAAATGCTTGGTGAAATTTGTTTAGCGGTTGAAATGGGCGCTGATGCTGAAGATATTGGTTTAACTATTCATGCTCATCCAACGTTAAATGAATCTATTGGTTTAGCGGCAGAGATTTTTGAAGGTTCAATCACTGATTTACCGAATGCTAAAGCAGTAAAAAGAAAAAAATAAAATAACTATTACATTATAGTTAACCAATAGTTAAGCCATTATCTTGTAGTAGATAGTGGCTTTTTTATTTCTTCAATTAAATAAAGTTGGTTTAATACCAATCAAACTAATTAAGTGATCTTTATAAATGGTTTAAATCTCCAATAACATCGTTGCTTTCAATCCCAATAGCCAGCTATTGCTCAATCAAGCGCCTCGTTCTTGAAAATTTATCCTCACTAAAATTGATCACTAAATTAATCTGTTTGGTATAACTTCTTTACAGATCTTTATTCTTTTGACAATCAAATCAATCCCCCTCTTTTTACTCTCGCAATTCTGCATTATACTTTGGCAAATTTCTAAATAAATAATGGGAACTCGCTTGAAATTTAAACCTTCAAAGAAAAAAATTCTTGTTGCTTCAACCTTTTTAGCTGCGCTATTACTTAGCGCTTGTGTAACAACAAAAAACGCTCAAAATAAAGGTGATAATTCAAATAAAATAGCATATCAAACAGCAACTTTTACTCCTCGCGCTGAGAATAAATACCTAAGTCAAGAGCAGGCTTTTAAACGCTCTGCTCGAGTCTCTGATGTTAGTTATCAATTGAATTATAAACTAACAGGTGATGAATCTTTTTCAGCAAGCTCAACAATAAACTTTGCGTTAAGTGATAATACGTCTCCATTAACGATTGATCTCAACAAAGCGCAAATAACAGCGGTGGTCATTAATGGCTTTTCAATGCCCATTAAACAACGAGAAAAAAGCTATAATCAATGGTTTATTACCTTACCCGCAGAGCAACTCATTAAAGGTAGCAACACGGTTACCGTAGACTTTACCCGCAAACACAGCACAAATGGTGAAGGACTTCACCGCTTTAAAGACCCGGTTGATGATAAAGTTTACCTTTACTCCCATTTTGAGCCCGCAGCAGCGCAACAAATGTTTGCTCTGTTCGATCAACCCGATCTAAAAGCCACTTTTGAAATGACAGTCTCTGCGCCACAAGAATGGACTGTGTTTACAGCAATGAGAGAAGATAAAGTAACTCAGGGAGATAATTTAAATATTTGGCATTTTCCTCAAAGTAAAACCTTAAGTCCTTACAATTTTTCTTTGCATGCTGGCCCATATAAAATGTGGCAAGACAATAGCGGAAAATACCCTTTACGTTTATTTACTCGACAGTCGGTGGCAAATCAAATTACACCTAAACATTGGTTCACTTTCACTAATCAAGGTTTCGAGTTTTTTGATGATTACTTTGGTATTGACTACCCATTTAAAAAATATGATCAGGTGTTAGTACCTGATTTCTTATATGGTGCTATGGAAAACGCGGCAGCGGTTACGTTTGCCGAAGGAAGCTTTTTGACTAATGGTGAAATGAGTCAAAGCCGCCGAGAGCGTTTAGCTAGCGTGATTATGCATGAAATGGCGCACCAATGGTTTGGTAATTTAGCCACAATGAAATGGTGGAACGGCTTATGGCTAAATGAAAGTTTTGCCGCTTTTATGGCAACCTTGGCAACAAGCGAGGCGACCGAATTTACCAACGCTTGGCGTACTTTTTATGCCGGTGGTAAACAAAGTGCCTATCGTGCAGATCAACGTGTAACCACCCACCCAATAGAAGTGCCCGTACCTTCAACCGCGAATGCTTTTGATAATATTGATGCCATTACTTATTCCAAAGGTGCTTCAGTACTTAACCAACTTCGCCACCTCCTGGGTGAAAAAACCTTTCAGCAAGGTATTCATAATTATCTTAATGATAATGCCTATAAAAATGCGGTATTAGACGATTTTATCGATAGTTTAGCTAAAGCCAGTGGTAAAGACTTAACACAGTGGCAACAAAAATGGCTTTACCAAGCCGGCGTTAATACGATTGAAGCCAGTTACCAATGTGACGCAGGTAAGATCAGTTCGTTCGAGTTACTGCAAACAGCTGATGCAAGCCAACCCACATTGCGAGAACAAAAAGTTCAAATTGCACTATTGAAAGCCAAAAACCCAGGATTTGAATTAACTAAAAAAGTAAGTGTTATATATCAAGGAAAAAGCACCCAAGTTAACGAATTAGTGGGTGTCGCCTGTCCTGATTTGGTTTATCCAAATTATCAAGATTGGGCTTTTGTAAAAGTAAGTCTAGATACTCGATCTTTTAAGACTACTCAGAACTACTTAGCACAAATTCAAGATCCACTGCTGCGCTCGATGTTATGGCAGAGCTTATGGGATAGTGTTCGTGATGGTAAATTACCATTAAATGAATATTTACAGGTTGCCTTAGCTAATGCGCCACTTGAGCAAGACTATACAACGTTAGGTCAAATTTTAGGGCAAATATCCTCCGCCAACGTTTACCTAAACAAAGGGTTAGGTAATCAACATGACTACGTCAAAGGTATTGCACAACAACTAGAAGAAATAACCTGGCAAAGCACATTAGCTAATAGTGATAATAAAAACAAGCAACGTCGTTGGTTTAATAGTTACTTACACTTTGCTCATACCGACAGCGCCCTGGATAATTTATACAAACTGCTTAATGGCCAGCATTCCTTAGAAGGCCTAACCATAAGCCAAGATATTCGTTGGGATATAATCGCGCAACTAAGTCGTTTTCAACACCCTAAATCTGCTGAATTAATTGTTCAAGAATTAACAGTTGATAGCTCTGATACGGGTGAAAAATCAGCACTTTACGCACAAGTTATCGCTCCTAACGCTAAAGTAAAAAGTGATTGGTTAGCAAAAATTCATCAAAAGAACAGCGATATTGGTTTTTCTAAATTACGCACCGCTATGTCAGCACTTTATCCCAGTGAGCAAAATAGCTTCAGGGAGCAAAGTGCGACACAATTGATGTCTAGCTTAACAGAAATAGATAAAGCTAATGGCCCGGTATTCATGCGCAGTTATAACAAATTAATTCCTGCTACCTGTAGTGATATTAGTGTAACTAGATTGGCCAAAGCGGTAAGTGAGTTAACCGAGCTGTCTGCAGGTACTAAGCGCAGTTTACTGATAAAGCAGCAAGAAGATCAGCGCTGTTTACTCATTAAAAATAAAATGACCTTGTCAAACTAACCACTAAAACTAAACGCTGAAATTAAATAAGCCAGTTAATTTTTTGGCTTATTTTCTTTTAATTATGTTTAAATTCTAAGCCAATAAACAATCGAGGATTCTATTAACAATTAAGTCATAATTATTAAATGACTCAGTATTTGATCAGAGTATATTTATTTAAAAGCTTATTACATTGACATAAACTCACTACACTATAAATA